>ULSH01033368.1_pt1 | contig 31867 bp, 25 predicted proteins | sample 1956151 | NCBI WGS metagenome assembly ULSH01 (sample SAMEA4835702, study PRJEB28245) | human gut metagenome | biome: gut microbiome; material: fecal sample | place: Denmark | collected 2008 | reverse complement strand
ATACCGGCGCGGACCGGAAAGATGGGGCATTTCTATTTAGAGTTTTAAACGCAAAACTTGTGTAGTGCCGAAATCTTATAAAAAACTTATCGGGCGAAACAAGTATGCGCCTGACGGCTAGATCCTTCGACTTCGCTCAGGATGACAAGGAAAAATTCGTATTAATTCGCCCGAAACGAAAATCTATTCGGAGTGTACTTGACGTAAATTATTGTTTGTGTGAGTTGCGCTACATAGCTATGCGCTCAATAGCGCGTTATTCAAAGGCAGTAAACGGATAAAGAGCAAGAAAGAGCCACTCGCAAGACAACCCTAATGTACAAATATTTAGATTGTAAATAATGCGATATTGAGATGCAGAACGCGAAAGCACCCCGAGAATGACAACCCTAAGTTCTTATAATGTAAATAACGCAATATTCAGATGAAGAACAAGAAAGAGCCACGCCAACGGCAACCCTAATGTACTCAAGGTACATGAGTTGACGAGAGCGTGGCTCTGTCGAAGTTATTCGCTGAATAGTGCGTTATTTATTGTTCGCGGATAATATCAGTCTGCGCATACGACTTAATCTCTTTCATGCGCGCATTGGCATCTTCAAAGGTGTTTTGCGGAGCACCCTTGTGGACGTAAGTCTTGCGTTTGAGAACGAAGAAGAATTTGCCGTCGGCGGCTTCGATGGTGAAAGTGCCGATGAGTGCGTGCGATTTGAAACGATTGATTGCGCGCTCGCAATACTCCTTGGTGGTGTAGTTGGAGCTTTCGTAGATGTCGTTGCCGCTGGCATCGTAGAGTGTGTAGAAATACTCTTGAGTGCCGTCTTCTTTGTCAACGTGCTCGATGATATATTTGCCGTAGATAACGGATTCGTCAAAACCAGCGACCTTTTGCGGCTCTTTTCTCGCGTTCTTGGGAGTCTTGAGAGCGGCAAACGGCGGAGCGACTTTCTTGATGATGACTTTCTTGTCCTTGTTTGCGTTGAGAGCTTCAAGCTCGGCTTCTTTGGCGGCGAGTTTTTTGGCAAGAGCGGGTGACGGAGTGCCTTCATAATAGCAAGCGTCTTCGGGATCGTAATAGTAGCCTTCATACGTGCCGTCATACTTTGACCAATCGTCGGGTTTCTTCTTGACGACCTTCTTTGCGGCAGGTTGAGCAACGCCTTGCTTTTTGGGTTCTTCTTCCGCAACAGGCTCGGGCGTCGGCTCGGGAACAGGCTCTTGAACGGGCTCAGCCACAGGTTCGGAGACAGGCTCGGGAATAGGTTCGGGAGCGGGTTCTTCCTTGACTTCTTCAACGGGAGCAGGCTCTTGCACAGGCTCTTGAGCAATCGGCTCGGCGACAGGCTTTTCTTCTTCGACAGGCTCTTGCCCTTTGACCTCTTCAACGGGGACTGCAGGAGAGTCTTCTTGTGCCGTTTCTTCGGTCTTGGCGCGCTTTTTGCCACGCATTGCGTCACGCACTTCACCGCGCAAACGAGCAAGCTTTTGGTTGAGTCTCATCTCTTCGGCATTGACGCCGTATTCGGAATAAAACTCGTTTTCAGCCTTGTCTTCCTTCTGATCCTTACGCTCTTTGAGTGCTTTGATGATGCTCACCACAAGCACCGCCACGAGAGCGGCAAGTGCAAGCACCAACACGATAATAACGATGAGTGCGGAATAACCTTCCAAAGGACCCAATTTGAGATTTTCCATAATTTCTAACCCCTTATAAGAGTATCATAATCATAAGATATATTAACACACAACGGGCGCGCTTGCAATACATTTTTAAGTTTTTTCGCCAAACACGCCATTTTATGTCGAAAAATCGTCGCAAAACCGCCGATTGTGCAATAAATATTATGCGCAACAAACGAGATTTATCATCAAACCACCCTATTTGCTCACGCAAAAATGCATGATTTTTATCACGAAAATCACACTTCACAGCACGGCTACAAGCGCGCAAATTGCGCCGAGCACAAGCCCCGACGATGCGGCAATCAATGCGCCGCGGCATTTTTGAACGCGAGTGAGAAAGACGTATCTTGACAAAAGTGTGGCGATTGCAAAGTAGGTCAACATGCCGACTATGCTTATGGATACGGGAATTGTGGCAAAGTTTAGACTGCCCACCGCCCCGACGTACAATCTGAACGGAACAAGCAAAAATTTGATTATCCACACAAATCCGCCCCACGTTGTCACAAGCGCGAGCAAGCACAAGACGAGCATTGCAACGTACACCGCCATGATGTACGGGAGAACAAAAAAGTTGGAGAGCAGAAAGAGAGTCGGCACTCTGCCGAAGAAATAGGCAACAAGCGGATACGTGAGCAAGTTTGCCGACACGGACACCGCAAAGACGGATACGAAACGCTTGCCGATATGCCGCTTGGGCGAGATCTTGTCCACCGCTTTCATGCCGACCTTTTCTATCGGGCGAGCAAAAGCGAATATGCCTATCACCGCGCCGAAAGATAGCAAAAAGCCCACTTCCATGATTGCGTACGGACGGAAAAGCAATATGAGAGTTGCGGCGAACGCGGTTGCCGACAAGTCGTCTTTCTTTTGACCGAATGACGATGCAAACGTAAACACGCCGCTCATCACCACCGCGCGCAAGGAAGACGCCGTGAACGAACATAACATGGAATACACAAAAGTGAGCGCAACCACTATGCCGAAACTGATTTTGGGATTGACTTTGAGCTTTTTGAGCAAGAAATATATCGCCGTGGCGAGCGTGGAAACGTGCAAGCCGCTGACCGCCAACACGTGCGCAAGCCCTGCCGCTTTTATGTCCGAATACAAATCGGTGTCGATGCCGAATTTGTCGCCGAGAACGAGAGCTTGAGTTATGGACGCGGTGTAATCGTCAGTGTATTCATAAAGGATTTTCTTGATTTTGTGGCGCAAACCGTCCACAAAACCGAGCTTGCCGTCGCACACGAAAGTCACGCTGTTTGCGCTGATTTTATACCCCACGCCCTTTGAAAGACTGCTTGCAAAGAAGGTGTCGAAACGCTCGTGTCCGACCGATTTCAAAATGCCGTATATGCTGATTGTGTCGCCTGCGTTGAAGTCTATCTCGTCAATAGAGCAAGTGACAAAACCACTGTATTTGTAGCTTTTGCCATCAATGTTGATATCCTTGACGTAGAACTTGCACACGTAATTGGTGACCACGATGTCGCTTGCAACAGTACAAGTGAACTCGCCCTGATAGCTTGCAATCGTGTTTGCATTAAACGCAACGTTTGATGACGTCATGCAGACAAAACCGACAAGCACGGCGATAGGAATATACGCAAATTTTCTCGACTTTTTGAAAGCGAAAACAAGGGATATGGCAATCAAAAATATGAAAAGCGGAATGAGATAAAATAGAACGCCCGCGCCGTACATACTCTCGGCAACGAGTATTCCCAAGACGAGCGATAGTGCGAAAAACACCATCGGTCTACAATTGAAAATACGTCTCCCTTTTATCTGCATACTTTCATGCAAGCGCAAAGCGCAAGCAATTTGTCCTTTGTTTTTTGCTTGTTTTTGTCGTTTTGTTTTGTTGCTGTTTTCGTTTTATGTTTTCTACTGTCGGCAAGTCGTGATTTTGCGGCTTTTTGCCGACAATATGCAAAAACGGGTTTTATCCGACAATTTTGACGGATAAAACCCGAATACAATCATTTTCTTCCCGTGATGACAACGTCTGCGCCAAGCCCCAAAACGTCTTTTGCGATGACGTCGCCTATCTTGCAATCCTTTGGCGCGACAAGCGTGCCGATGAAATGCACCACGTCAAATATTCTCTCTTTCGGAACGGTCGTGGTGGTTTTCACAGACGCGACTCCACCGCCCTCAAGTTGCACAAGAGTGGTGACGCTGCGCTTGGGATGAGTGTACTCTTCCTTTCCGTATATCTCGCCACGCTTGCAAGTGTTGCCTTTCACAACCACTTGACCGTCAATCTCTTCTATTGTCAACGAACAGCCCATAGGGCACATAATGCATATCGTATTCATTTTTCAAGCCTCACAGTGACGTCACCGACAATTGCGGATTTGTCAATGACGACGTTGCCCATTTCGCCGGGGGCAAGCACCATACATTTCTTGGACACGAGAGTGTTGTCGCCGCTTGTGACAACCAGCTTGCAATTCTTGTACACGTCACCCACGCGGAAGAAGATTTGCACTTTTCCATCTCCCTTGCTTATGCGTTGCGGCAGAGCGTATCTCACGCCGTCCGTTGCGATGACGTTGACGGTTTCACTGCTCTTTTGAGATTGACCGAGCGCATATTTTGCCGCGCTCTCGCCTGCGATTTCCGCTTCGTGCGACACGTTGTCCACAAGGTCATGCACGTGAAGAACGTTGCCGCATGAGAATATTCCGTCCACGCTTGTCATACGATGTTCGTCAACCACCGCACCGTTGGTGACTTTGCTCATCTCAACGCTCGTGCCTGTGAGCAAGTCGTTTTCCGGAATCAGACCGACAGAGAGCAAAAGCGTGTCGCAAGAGATGTATTCTTCCTTGGACAAATCGGGCTTTCTATCCGCTCCGACAGGCGCATAGTAAAGCCCCGTCATACGCGGCTTGCCCACCACTCTCGTGATTGTGTGGCTATATTTGATGGGAATGTTGTAGTCATCGAGGCATTGCACGATGTTGCGTTTAAGTCCGCTTGAAAACGGCATAAGTTCGAGAACGAGTTTTACGTTTGCGCCTTCTGTGGTCATACGGCGAGCCATGATAAGACCGATGTCGCCGCTGCCCAAAATCACGACGTCTTTGCCCACGAGATAGCCGTCAAGGTTGCAAATCTTTTGCGCCATACCTGCGGTGTATACGCCGGCGGGACGAGTGCCCGGAAGAGCGATTGCTCCGGCAGTGCGTTCTCTGCAACCCATTGCAAGCACAATCGCGCCTGCCTTTATCTCGCAATAGCCTTGGCTTGGCGAAAGCACGTTGACGGTCTTGTCTTCAGAAAGTGACAAAACCATGCTTTCAAGCATAACGTCGATATCTTCGCTCTCCACCATTTTTATGAAACGATAGGCATATTCGGGCCCGGTCATCTCTTCGCCGAAATAGTGCAAGCCGAAACCTTGGTGTATACATTGATTGAGTATACCGCCCAAGCGCACGTCACGCTCGAGAATGAGCGTCTTTGCGCCTTGCTTTCTTGCCGCGAGAGCCGCCGCCATACCTGCAGGGCCGCCGCCTATGATCACAACGTCATAAGAAAGTGTGTTCATCATTGCACCCCCTTGATCTTGTAGCAGGCGATGTTGGAGTCTTCTCCGCCGCCCTTTCTGACTTTGTCAAGCGGTATATTCAGTTCACGAGAAATGATCTCCATAACTCTCGGACCGCAGAATCCGCCTTGACATCTGCCCATACCTGCGCGCGTGCGACGTTTTACAGCGTCCACGGTGGTTGCCGGCACGGGGGAATGAATGGCTCTTACAATCTCCGCCTCGGTCACCTTTTCGCAACGGCACACGATTCTTCCCCACGCCTCGTCTTGCTTGACGAGCGCATTGATTTCGTTTGCGCTTATCTCCGTAAGTCTTGGCAGTTTTTCGACAACGGTGATATATTCGGCTTTCTTTGTCGCGCCCATCTCTTTTGTGATTTCTTTCACGAGATACTCCGCAATGGCAGGGGCGGACGTAAGCCCCGGAGAGCAAATGCCGATTGCCGTATAGAAGTTGTCCGCTTGCTTTGACTTGCCCACGATGAAGTCGTGTCCGATGATCGTGCGAAGCCCCGAATACACTCTTATGCACTTGTTGTATGCGGGAGTCTTGTAGGAAAGCGCAACGCTCTTTCTCAAAACGTCGAGAGAGTCAAGCGAGCTTGCAGTATCGTCGGGATCGGTGGTGTCGATTGCTGTCGGTCCGTATATGACGTTGCCGTCCGCTGTCGGCGCGACAAGCACGCCTTTGCCCGCCGCCGTTGGAAGTTGGAATATAACGGTGTGTATATTCTTTCTCTCCGTGTTGTCAAGCACAAAATAATCTCCCCTGCGATATGTCGTGTCAAAATGCTCCGCGCCTGCCATATCGTTGACTTTTGCTCCGTACGCACCTGCGCAGTTGACGATATAGTCACACTCATAGTCGCTGTCTTGGGTGTGGACGATATACACGCCGTCCTTTCTCTCAATCCCGACAACTTCTTGCTCCAACTTGACGGTTGCGCCGTTTCTCACCGCTCTGTCGGCATAAGCTATGCAAAGCTGATACGGCGACACGATGCCTGCGCTTGGGGCATAAAGGCTGAATGCAATCTCGTCTGCAACGTTGGGTTCGAGCTCGCGAGTCTTTTGCTTGTCCCAAATCTCAACGTACACGCCGTTTGCCTCGGCTTTCTCTTTGAGAATTTCAAGACCTTGCACTTGGTCTTTTGTGGCAACCACGATAGAACCGCATTGATGATGCGGAACGTCAAGCTCTTTTGCGTCTTGCCACACGAGTTTGTTGCCTTCAACGTTGAACAACGCCTTTTGAGTGTTCGGTTCGCAGTCGTAACCTGCGTGGACGATGCCGCTGTTGGCTCTTGTCGAGAAGGACGCAACGTCGTCTTCCTTTTCAAGCAGAAGGACGTCAAGGTCGTATCTTGCAAGCCTGTCAAGCACCGCCGCGCCGATTATGCCGCCACCGATGACAATGCAATCGTATTTCATTTTATCTCCTGTTTCGTTTTTGGGCTGATGCCCTATAAACGCAATTCGGGTTGACAATGTCAACCCGAACAAAACTTGTTATTCTGTTGTTGTCTTGAAACTTACTTTACGTTGAATTTCTTCTTGTAGGCTTCAAGGTTGTCTTTGATGATAAGCTCTGCAAACTCTCTGTTCTTCACTTGGAAGACGGTGGTTTGCTTGCCTTCGAGCTGCTTGTACACTTTGAAGAAGTGCGACATCTCTTCCATGATGTGAGCAGGAAGTTCTTCAATCTCCTTGTAGCTGTTCCAAGTCGGATCTTTGAACGGAATTGCGATGATCTTGTAGTCCATCTCGCCGCTGTCTTGCATCATGATGACGCCGACGGGATAACATCTGACAAGTGCGAGCGGAACGATCGGCTCAGAGCAAAGAACAAGAACGTCCAACGGGTCGTTGTCTTCGCTGTACGTGCGCGGAATAAATCCGTAGTTTGCAGGATAGTGAGTGGACGTGTACAAAACTCTGTCCAATATCAAAGAACCCGTTGCTTTGTCGAGTTCGTATTTATTTTTGCTTCCTTTTGAAATTTCGATACACGCCAAAAAGTCCGTGGGCGTGATTCTTGACGGGTCAACGTCGTGCCAAATACTCATTTGTGGCTTTCTCCATATACATTTTATTCTCTTGACAAAATTATAATATTATTAAACAAAAAAGTCAATGCCGAAAACGATAATTATTGTGCTAATGTACGATTTCTTTGTTTTTGCGTGTTTAGAACATAGGAAAATGTATATGCAAATGCAAATATAAGTGTCCCTTGCACAAGCACAGTGCGTGTATAGGTTTTTTATAAGTGCACGGCTCTACAAGGTTGTACGTGTTAAACCCTAAATGCAACTTTCCCCTTTCCTCAGGTGTTTTCCCTATTGCCGTTCCCCCTTGCAAGGGAACCCACGGCAACCGCGTAGCGGGGGAAAACACTCGGTCGAGACATAACTTACGCCATTTCTCTTATTATGCCACTTCGCCTGTGTGGCAGCTACGCAACAGAACGCCACACATTCTCGTACTTTACGTCAAGTCCGACGCTCGATACGGTCGCCGCCTTGCGGCTCAAATTCCGTCTTCGAAGTCGCACAGTCCGTTTATAAGTGCTCTACGAATAGGGTGTTCGTTACGGGCGCATCTCAAAAACTTTGTCATCCTGAGCTTGTCGAAGGATCTCGTGGAAACGAAACGACAAACTTTTCTGCGCCCGTGCCACAATTATTCATTATTAATTGTTAATTATTAATTGATATTTGTTCATTATCTTTGCCTTTTGCGGTGTGTTGTGCTAAAATTTAGGCAACTATATCGGCAAATAAACAGGATAATATGACCAAACTTTTACGTTATCTACAAGGTTATTGGGGCAAAACCGTTTGCGGCCCTTTCTTCAAGCTCATCGAGGCGGTGTTTGAGCTGTTCGCGCCCATAGTTGTTGCTTGGATCATCGACAATGCCATCCCCATGGGCAAGGCGGGCGATTTCAAGGGGCTTATTTACGGCGGATTGATAATTCTCGCACTCGGAGTGTTCGGGCTTGCGTTCTCATTGACGGCGCAGTTTTTCGCATCGCGCGCGTCTGTGGGATTCGGCACGAATCTTCGCAAGGATTTGTATGCGCACATCAACACGTTTTCCTATTCCGAACTTGACAAGTTTTCCACCACTTCGCTCATAACAAGGCTTACGGCGGACGTCAACCAATGCCAACAAGGCGTTGCGATGTTCATACGTCTTGTTTTGCGCGCGCCCTTTATTGCCGTGGGCGCAATCGTCATGGCAATGATCATAGACTTGAAACTCTCGCTAATATTTGTCGGTGCGGCTCTCGTAATAGCCGCCGCGCTTGCGCTTATTATGTTGCTGACAATGCCCAAATACAAGGGCGTGCAAGCAAAACTCGACGACGTGACAAGACTCACCAAAGAAAATCTCGCAGGCGCAAGGGTTATACGCGCATTTGACGCCCAGGACAGAGAAAAACAAATCTTTGACAAAGCAAGCGATTCTCTTGCCGCCTCGTCAATAAAAGTGGGACGTTTGTCCGCTCTTCTCAACCCCCTCACCTACTCAGTGCTTAACATCGCAATCATCGTGCTTTTGTACTTTGGCGGAAAGAACGTGTATTACGGCAATCTCACGCAAGGCGAAATAATTGCGCTTGTCAACTATATGACGCAGATACTCAACGCGCTCGTTGTGTTTGCCAACTTGCTTGTGACCTTCACAAAAGCGTCCGCATCGGCGTCCAGAATCAACGAAGTGTTTGCCGTCACGTCTTCCATGCAAGAAGGTAGCGGAGCAATCGCCGATCCGCAAGCACCTGCAATCGAGCTTGACAACGTCACTTTCACCTATCAAGGATCTCCCGAACCTGCTCTTTCAAACGTGAACATAATCGTCGAAAAAGGCGCAAGCGTGGGCATACTCGGCGGCACGGGCAGTGGCAAAACCACGCTCGTGAGCCTTATGACAAGGCTGTATGACGCAACAAGCGGCGAAGTGAAAGTGTTTGGCGAAAACGTAAAAAACTACACAAACTCGCAACTCTACTCTCTCTTCGGAGTCGCTCCGCAAAAAGCCGTGCTGTTTGAAGGGACGGTGCGCGACAATCTCAAATGGGGCAAGGAAAACGCAACGGACGAGGAGATAGACCGCGCGCTGAAAATCTCGCAATCGGCGGAATTCGTATATTCTATGAAAGACGGGCTTGACACCAAGATAAGCCAAGGCGGAAAGAACCTTTCGGGCGGTCAACGTCAAAGGCTCACCATCGCTCGCGCGCTTGTCGCATGCCCCGATATTCTCGTGCTTGACGACTCTTCGAGCGCACTCGACTTTGCAACCGATGCAAAACTGAGAAAGGCTCTTGCAAGCATGCGCCTTGAAGACGGTCTGACCACCGTCACCGTATCTCAACGAGCCACGAGCATAAAATATTGCGATCTTATCATCGTGCTCGACGACGGAAAAATCGTCGGACAAGGCACGCACGACGAACTTATCAAATCTTGCGACGTATACCGCGAAATATGCCTATCTCAAGTGAAGGGGGACGAAACAAAATGAGCAAAGTCACCCAAACCAAACTCGTAAACGACAAGAAACAAAGAAAGAACAAAAAGACGGATTTTGTCGCAATCAAAAAACTTTTGCGCTATGCAAAACCATACGTCCCCGTCATCGTGCTTGCACTGTTGCTGTCCGTGATACAAATCGTATGCACGCTCTTTGCTCCCGTTGTGATAGGCAACACGGTGGACTACATCATTGGTCAAAACAACGTGGATTTCGGCGTCATTGCCAAGAATGCAGGCATACTCGCGGCTCTTATCGCAATGGTGTTTATATCCCAATATCTCGGCTCTCTGTGCATAAATTTTGCGTCTTTCAGAGTCATTCGCGACCTTCGCAGAAACGCTTATGCAAAGCTCAACACCGTGCCGCTTTCCTATATCGACTCCAACTCCCACGGCGACCTTATGTCGAGAGTGGGCAACGACATAGATCAAATCTCGGACGGACTTATCCAAGGTTTTTCGCAACTGTTCAGCGGAATAGTCACCATTGTCGGCACGCTCGCGTTTATGGTGTGGTACAACTGGCTTATCGCGCTTGTGGTGGTGATTCTCACTCCCCTGTCGCTGTTTGTGGCATACTTCATCGCAAAAGGTTGCCACAATATGTTTGCCATGCAAGCAAAAAAGCGCGGCGAACTGTCGGGACTTGTCACCGAAATGCTGTCAAGTCAGCGCGTCGTCAAACTTTTCGGATACGAAAAACGCGCCGAAGATCGCTTTGCCGGCATCAACCAAGACTTGAAAAAATGGGGACAGAACGCCGCTTTCTTCTCTGCCATGACCAACCCTTGCACACGTTTTGTCAACAACGTGGTGTACGTTGTGGTGTGCGTGCTCGGGGCGTTCCTTGTGATAAAAGGCAACGCCGTGGCAGGAGTGGGCACTCTCACCGTGGGCGCACTCTCGTGCGTGCTTTCATACGCCACGCAATACACCAAGCCTTTCAACGAGATCACCGGCGTTGTTACCGAACTGCAAACCGCAACTGCCGCCGCAACAAGAGTGTTCGATCTGCTCGAATCTCCCGATCAATCATCGGACGAAGGCTTTGAAGATCTCACGGACGTTGACGGCAACATCTCCATTGACGACGTGTATTTCTCCTACGTCAAGACCAATCCGCTCATACAAGGTTTCTCGCTCAAAGTCAAGAGCGGTCAGCGCATCGCGATAGTCGGCCCGACAGGCTGCGGCAAAACAACGCTCATCAATCTGCTCATGCGGTTCTACGACGCCGACAGCGGCAAAATCGAAGTGGAAGGCAAGGACATAACCAAAGTCACGAGAAAATCGCTCCGCGCAAGCTACGGAATGGTGTTGCAAGACACTTGGCTCAAAAAAGGCACGGTGCGTGAAAACATCGCATACGGCAAACCCGACGCAACCGATGAAGAAGTCATCCAAGCCGCAAAAGCCGCGCATATTCACTCCTTCATCACCCGCCTTGAAAACGGCTATGACACCGTGCTCGGCGATGACGGCGGCAATATATCCCAAGGTCAAAAACAACTTCTCTGCATAGCGCGCGTTATGCTCACGCATCCGCCCATGCTCATTTTGGACGAGGCAACGTCTTCGATCGACACTCGCACGGAGCTGAAAATCCAACAAGCCTTTGAAGTGCTGATGAAAAACAAAACGTCATTCATCGTTGCTCACCGCCTGTCCACAATCAAGAATGCCGACCTGATACTTGTCATGAACAAGGGCAACGTCATCGAAAAAGGCACACACGACGCCCTACTCGCCCAAGGCGGATTCTACGCCAACCTATACAACTCCCAATTTGAACACTAATTTGAACACTAACATCCAATTGGCGAATACAAAGCGTCACGCCAAGTATTCGTCAATTGCTTTTATAGTCGATTGTACTGTTTTTCAAATTCCGCAATTCAGACTCAAACACACCTTTATCTTTATACAATTTTAATACATCAAGAAAGAACCCTAACGCCATCTTTATAGCAAACGTGATAGCATAACGTCGACAAATCAGATCGAGGTTTTGCATGAAAATACCCAAAAAGAAACTATCGTCTTTTCAAATAATACTATTAGGATTTGCCGGCGTTGTTTTGCTTGGCGCATTTTTATTGTCTTTGCCGATTTCTTCAAAAAATCATGAGTGGACATCTTTTATCGATGCCCTGTTTACATCAACGTCCGCCGTTTGCGTAACGGGACTTATCGTGTTCGATACGGCAACTCATTGGACGATATTCGGGCAAATTGTCATATTGTTGCTGATTCAAATCGGCGGTATGGGCGTTGTTACAATAGCTGTGTCTTTCGCCGTTATTTCGGGCAAAAAAATCGGTTTATTCAGCCGCGAAACGATGAAAAACGCAATTTCCGCGCCAAATGTGAGCGGTATAGTTCGCCTGACCGGATTTATAATCAAGGGAATTTTTTTGATTGAACTTATCGGCGCTCTTGTTATGATGCCCGTATTTTGTATAGATTACGGCGCAGAAGGTATTTGGCTGTCGATTTTCCATTCTGTGTCGGCGTTCTGCAACGCAGGATTCGATATTATGGGGACGAAAAGCGGAGAATTTACGTCTATCACTCACTATTCCACACAACCCGTCATCAATATTACGATTATGTTGCTGATTATTATCGGCGGTATCGGTTTTTTGGTATGGGAAGACGTTTGCAAACACAAGTGGCGAATAAAAGAATATCGCACGCAAAGCAAAGTGGTATTGATTGTCACCGCCGTGCTTATTGTTTTGCCCGCAATATACTTCTTCTTTTTTGAATTCAGCGATATGCCTGTCGGTAAGCGAATACTTGCGTCTTTGTTTCAATCGGTAACGCCGAGAACGGCAGGGTTTAATACGGTAGATCTTACGGCAATCAGCGATACGGGACTATACATTATGATTATTCTGATGCTGATAGGCGGTTCTCCCGGTTCTACCGCAGGCGGCATGAAAACGACGACGATAGCGGTTTTATTCTCTTCCGCTTTTTCCGTATTCAGAAAAAAAGATAATGCGGAACTTATGAAACGAAGCGTCGATGATGGAACTGTTAAGACGGCTTCGGCAATATTTCTCATGTATATTGTCCTCTTCTTATTTGGAGGAATGGCTATAAGCGCAATCGAAAACTTGCCGATTAAGTCCTGTCTATTCGAAACCGCATCCGCCGTCGGCACGGTGGGACTTACGCTCGGAATTACCCCGACGCTCGGAATCGCATCCAAATTGATTTTGATCATCTCGATGTTTTTCGGGCGCGTAGGCGGATTGACATTGATATATGCCGCTTTCGGCACAAATAAAAAACAAGTGGCAAAATTGCCGACGGATACAATCGCAGTCGGTTAAGGAGGTTATTATATGAAAACGAAATCCATTTTATTGATAGGTCTCGGACGGTTCGGAAAATATATTGCAATGAAATTGCACGAATTAGGACACGAAATCATGGCGATCGACGAAAACGAAGAAAGGATAAACGATGCTATGCCCTATGTAACCAACGGGTTAATCGGCGATAGCACAAACGAATCGTTGCTGAAATCGCTGGGCGTAAAAAACTATGACGTATGCATCGTAACTATCGGCAGCAACTTTCAAAGCTCTCTTGAAACAACGTGCTTGTTAAAGGAAATGGGGGCACAAAAGGTTGTGTCGCGTGCAGAACAAGACGTTCAGGCAAAATTTCTTCTGCGAAACGGCGCAGACGAAATCATTTATCCCGAAAAACAACTTGCCATTTGGACAGCGATACGTTATAGCTCAGACCACATTCTCGATTATATAGAGCTGTCCGACTCATGTTCTATTTTTGAAGTCTCCGTGCCGCGAAATTGGATAGGCAAGACTATAAGTGAAATCGATATAAGAAAAAAATACAACATAAATATAATTGCAATAAAAACAAACGGAAAAATAAACGCTGTCATAACACCGGAAACAATGCTTTCGCAAAATATGTCTTTGCTTGTTCTTGGCGAGTATAAATTTATCAAAAAGTGTTTTGAAATATAAGATGTCGGATATTATGTTTGTGCTATTGGCACTTCTTGCAATCGCTATCGGTTTTGTCGTGATGGTACAACTCGATAAATACCTATATAGGACCAGTGTCCGAAAAAACAATGCGAAATTAACTGTTCGCATAAGAACCAAATGTAAAAAATGAAAAAACTATAAGATTTATTGTCGGTTCAAAAGAATGTAGTTGTAGGATTTAGCAACCGATGTTATTATATAAAAAAAGGAGGTCGATAGAATTTGTCAGACAATCACAATAAAAATACAGACAAAAATGCCGAACATATTTTGGTTTGTATATCCTCATCGCCTTCGAATACGAAAATAATACAAACGGCATCATCCATGGCAAAAGCGTTCGGCGCAATGTTTTCCGCATTGTACATAAAAACGCCATCCACTGCATCATTGCAGTCAAAAGACAAAGAGCGATTGCTTTCCAATATACATTTTGCAGAAGAATGCGGAGCATCCGTCACTACGGTATGCGGTGACGATATTCCTTTTCAAATTGCGGAATATGCACGTCTTTCAGGCGTTACAAAAATAGTGATCGGAAGAAGCGTTGTAAACAAAAAACGTTTAGCTTTGCAGCCCACTTTGACGGAAAAACTAATATCTCTCGCCCCAAACGTCGATATACATATTATTCCCGACAGCGATGCCGTTTTGCCCAAAGGAAAGGCAAAAGTCTTTGAAAAGCCGGCATTTTTCAAAATTGTCAAAGGGGTAATCGTTTCGACAATAGTGCTTTCGATTGCAACGCTTCTCGGTTATATATTCTCAAAATTTGGCTTTACCGATGCAAACATTATAACCGTTTATATGCTCGGAATTCTCATCACCGCCATATTGACCGAAAGCAAGATTTGTTGGGTGCTCTCCTCTGTCGTGAGTGTATTGCTCTTTAATTTTTTGTTTACAGAACCAAGGTTTTCGCTGTTAGCGTACGGCAACGGATATCCCGTGACTTTTGTGATTATGCTCGTTGCATCCCTTGTTATAGGCGGCACGGCGGAAAAACTTAAATCGCGTGAACGTCAGGCAACTCAAACGGCATACAGAACAAAAATTTTGTTTGATGCCAATCAGTTGATTCAACAAGCACCCGACGAAAGTGAGATATTTCGCGTTACAGCAAATCAATTGAAAAAACTGTTAAACCGAACGGTGATTGTTTTCGATGACAAATCTCAATGTCGTTGCTCGCTTCCAACTGAAAATGATACGGTCATTGTGCCGCAAGACTGCGCACAAATACTTCTGCAAGTCACCAAAAACAACGTAAAAGCAGGAAAAGGAACAAGCATTTACTCTGAAAACGACTATACTTTTTTCCCAATATGTAAAAACGGCAAAAACTATGGTGCAATAGGCGTTTTTGTCGGGAACAATCCGATTGATGCCTTTGATGAAAGCATTGTAAATTCCGTTATAGGAGAATGTGCGCTCGCTGTTGACGGAATTGTAAACGCAAAAGAACGCGAACGCGCCGCGGTTTTGGCAAAAAACGAACAATTGCGTGCAAACCTGCTACGTTCCATATCGCACGACTTGCGAACTCCGCTTACTTCCATTTCCGGGAATGCAAGCAATCTGATTTCAAACGGCAACGATATTGACGATATCACAAAAAAGCAAATCTACGAAGATATTTATGATGATTCTCTTTGGCTTATCAATCTGGTTGAGAATTTGCTTTCCGTAACTCGCCTTGAAGAAGGCAGAATGAATATAAATTTAACCACCGAACTTGTCGGCGATGTAATCGATGAGGCGCTGAAACATGTTCGTGTAAAAAGCGAAAAACAAACTATCACCGTCATCCAGCCCGATGACTTGCTTCTTGCTCAAATGGACGCTCGACTTATTGTGCAGGTGTTGATCAATCTGTTGGACAACGCAATCAAATACACCCCTTCCGATTCGCAGATCACAATAACATCAAAAAGAGCCGACAATATGGTTTGTTTAAGTGTGGCGGACAACGGAAACGGAATTGCAGACGATCAAAAACTGCGTGTTTTCGATATGTTTTACACCGGCACAAACAAAATCGCCGATAGTCGTCGAAGTATCGGAATAGGGCTTTCGTTATGCAAATCGATTATAAACGCACACGGCGGAGAAATAACCGTAACCGACAATGTTCCGCACGGTGCGATATTTACGTTTACACTACCCGTAGGAGAGGTGGATATTCATGAATAACTTGCTGATTTTAGTTGTGGAAGACGATGCACCGGTTCGCAACCTCATCGGAACGACCTTGAAAACCCACGGTTACAACTATATGACCGCTTCAACCGGCGAAAGTGCCCTTATGCAAGCGTCTTCCAACAATCCGAACATCGTTTTGCTCGATTTAGGCTTGCCTGATATCGACGGTGTTGATGTTATCAAAAAAATTCGCACATGGTCGGAATTGCCGATCATCGTAATAAGCGCAAGAACCGAAGATAAAGAAAAAATCGAAGCACTTGACGCCGGCGCTGACGATTATCTGACAAAACCGTTTTCTGTCGAAGAATTGTTGGCAAGAATAAGAGTTACCGAAAGAAGATTGGCTACAATGCAATCGGCGAACAAGTCCGAATCGATTTTTGTGAACGGAAATCTAAAAATAGATTACGCGGCAGGGTGCGCATATTTAAGCAATGAAGAACTCCATCTTACCCCAATCGAGTATAAATTGCTTTGTTTGCTGTCGAGAAACGTCGGAAAAGTACTTACCCACACTTTTATTACGCAAAAAATATGGGGCGCGGCATGGGAAAGCAATATCGCTTCTCTGCGTGTCTTTATGGCTACCTTACGCAAAAAAATCGAATCGACCACCGATTCACCGCAATATATTCAAACTCATGTAGGCGTTGGATATAGAATGATAAAAGCAGAGTAATTTCACACTATAATCAAGCAATCGCATATACAATTTTGCCAAAGGTAGAAAGCATATAATATCTCTGTTCGGCGGTATTTCATGCCACCTGCGGCACTCAAAAGCAAGCTTGCGACAACGCTACGCGTTTTGTTTTTTTATATATGCCTGCGCTTGACTGCAAGCAGAATTACATTTTTGTCGGACTCGTAGCACGCTTGCGTGCGTAATAGCGAAGCGAGTGAGTTCACTCACAAAAGCGGAGCGTCAGCGACACGGTGTCGGGGCGCATATTTTATGCGCATGTGCAAAGCACACCGAGAACGACCGCCGGCGGTATTTCATGCCACCTGCGGCACTCCGTTGCTGCTCGGCGGTATTTCATGCCACCTGCGGCACTCAAAAGCAACCTTGCGACAACGCTACGCGTTTTGCTTTTTTATATATGCTCGCGCTTGACTGCAAGCAGTCGCGCGGCATATATAAAAAAACAACCTTACGGTTGTTTCGCAAGGTTGTTTTTTCGTTTGGTGCCGGCGGTCGGACTCGAACCGACACGGATGATTAGTCCACAGGATTTTGAGTCCAGCGCGTCTGCCAGTTTCACCACGCCGGCGCAAGAATGAATATATCATAAATCATCGATTGTTGCAACTGATTTTTGAAATTTTCAAAATTTCGTTGGCAAATCGGCGAAATTCTCACTCGGCGCGTGAAAATTTTGCTTGAAGTATTGGCGATTGCATTGTACAATTGTTTTAATAAATCATCAGGAGTGTGTTATGAAAAACGAAAACGGATACGTAGACAGTTTTGTAAAGCTCATTCAATGCCCCACCGTCACCAACAGCGGACACGAGTATTTTGACGCTTTCCACAAGGTGCTTGACAAGGAGTTCCCAAACGTGACGGAAAAGTGCGATAAGATCGACATCGGCGGCGATTTGCTTTTGTACAAATGGAGCGGAAAATCGAATACGCGTCCGCTCGTGCTTATGGCGCACCAAGACGTTGTGCCGGCAGTGGGCGGCGATTGGAAATATCCGCCCTACTCTGCGACGATCGAAGACGGCAAAGTTTACGGTCGCGGCGCAATGGACTGCAAGAATACGCTGTTTTCCACCATACAGGCGGTTGACGAACTCATTGCGGAAGGTTTCGTGCCCGAGCAAGACGTATATCTCAGTTACAGCGACTGCGAAGAAACGGGCGGTCCCGGTGCGGAAGTTGCGCGCGACTGGTTCAAAGCGCACGGCATAACTCCGTTTCTCGTCGTTGACGAAGGCGGCGCAATCATAAGAAAAACGACAAAATTCATGACGAAAGACGTTGCAGCGGTCGGCATACTCGAAAAAGGCTATGCAGACGTCAAGTTTATTGCGCGCGGCAAAGGCGGACACTCCTCTCAACCTCCCAAAAACACGCCGATTGCAAGGCTTGCGGCGTTTGTAAATTATTGCGAAAAACACACGGTGTTCAAGCCCAAGATGTCGAAAGCGGCAAAAGCGATGATCTACGGCATGGGAGATGCTCTCACACCGCCACTCAAACTCTTCTGCAAGACGATAGGGCTCAACGGCTGGTGGGTGTCCAAGCTTGCGCCGAAAATCAACGCGTCCTACGGCAACAGTATGTTTGCAACAAGCATGGTGTTCACGATGTCGCAAGGCTCTGCCGCGCCCAACGTAATTCCGCAAGAAGCGTGGGTGAACGCAAACTTGCGTATCGCCCCGACGGACACTTGCGAGAAATGTTTCAAAATTCTTGAAAAAATCGCAAAGAAATTCGACCTTGAAATGCAAGTTGATTTGCAACGCAACGCGTCACCGATGATAGATTTGAACGGCGAAGGTTATCAGTCTTTCAAAAAGGCACTCAACAAGGTATATCCCGACGTGGCGGTTGTGCCCTACCTTATGTTCGGCGGAACGGATTGCAGAGTTTTGCAACAAATCGCAACGCACGCAATACGTTGCACGCCCTGCACGCTCTCGTTCGATCAACTTGGCGGCATGCACGCTTCAAACGAGAACGTGGACATCAAATCGGTGGAAGAATGCGTCGGATTCTTCAAAACGTTTATCCGCGATTTCAAGTGATCTAACCCACCCAAACGCGTCCTATACGGGCGCGTTTTTATTTTGCGGACGTTGCGCAAGGCTTGGCAAATCATCGTCAAAATCACGGCTTTTCACCGCACAAAAACGCGTTGTTGACTAAATGCGCATTGTGTGGTATCATTTACTACTAAATAAATTGAGAAAACTTATAGGTGAAACATGATAAGCAAGGCACTTGACGCAATCAAGCAATACGACGTTATCGTCATACACCGCCACACAAGCCCGGACGGCGACGCAATGGGCAGTCAGATCGGCTTGAAGAAAATCATCGAGCACAACTTCCCCGACAAGCAAGTGTACGCCGTGGGAGATGACGCAAGGCGATTTTCCTTTATGGACGGCAGCAAAATGGACGAGATAAGCGACGAAGTGTATCACGGCGCATTGGCAATCGTGCTGGACACGTCGGCAAATTCGCTCATCAGTGACGATCGCTACAAACTTGCCGATCTTCGCATCCGCATAGACCACCACATATTTGTTGAAGACATCGCGGAAATCGACATAGACGACACGAGTTTTGAGAGTTGTTGCGGTCTTGTGACCTATCTTGCGCGCGAATGGGGACTTGACGTGCCCGTTGACGCCGCCAAAGCGCTTTTCACGGGGCTTGTGACGGACAGCGGAAGATTCCGCTATGACAGCACAACGCCGCGCACGTTCGATTTGGCGAGCTTTCTGTTGTCCAAAGGGTTCAGCGCAACGAGCATATACAACGAGCTGTATCAGGACGAATTCAAAAACGTGAAATTGCGCGCGGAGTTTGTCACCGCAATCCGCTTCACCGAGCACAACGTTGCGTATATCTATTCCGACCTTGCGCGCGTTGCCGAGACGGGCATGGAAGCGCAAGCAGTGTCGCGCGGTATGGTGAATTGCATGGGCGAGATCAAGGGCGTGAACACGTGGGTGAACTTCACCGAGTGCGAACAAGGCGTGCTGTGCGAGATACGCTCCAAAAATCGCAACATCAACCAAATCGCAGTGGCGCACGGCGGTGGCGGACATCTCAAAGCCAGCGGCGCAACGCTCAAAGACAGACAAGAGGCGCAAATCGTGCTTGACGAGCTTGACAAGCTCACCCAAGAAGGAGAAACAATATGACGGACAATTTTGCAACAAAACAAGCAATCCTTGACAAGATAAAGGCATACGACACAATCGTGTTGACGCGCCACTTCCGCCCCGACGGAGACGCAATCGGCTCGACAAAGGGCTTGCAACGCATCCTTGCGCTCACCTATCCCCAAAAGAAAGTGCTTCTCATCAACGAAGACAGTTCGGACTATCTCGCATTTTTGGGCGGCGAAGACAAGCCCATAAGCGACGAAGAATACAAGGACGCACTCGTCATCGTGTGCGACACCGCCACCACCGACCGTATCTCCAACAAGAAGTTTTCGCTCGGCAAAGAGATCGTCAAGATCGACCACCACATAGAGAGCGACCGCACCGAGTACGGCAACATCAAATGGGTGGAAGAAGAACGCTCATCCCTTTGCGAAATGATTGCCGACTTCTACAACACGTTCAAGAGCGAGCTTGTGATAGACTCGCTGGCTGCAACCTACATCTTCACCGGCATGGTGACGGACACGGGCAGATTCAAATACAGCAGCGTCAACGGCGAAACCATGCGCCTTGCAGGGCTTATGCTCGATCAAGGCATCGACACCGAATGGGTGTATGCCAATCTCAATCTCGACGAGTTTGAAGTGCTCAAATTTGAATCCTACGTCTACAAAAAGATGCGCGTCACGCAAAACGGAGTTGCGTATATCTACGTGGACAAGAAGATGCAAAAGAAGTTTTCACTCACCAACGAGCAAGCAAGCAACGTTGTGAGCTATCTTGACGGCATCAAAGGCAGCATAGCTTGGCTCGCCTTTATCGAGAACACGGACGGCAGCATCCGCGTGCGCCTGCGCTCGAGATTTATGACCATCAACGCCCTTGCCGAAAAATACAACGGTGGCGGACACGACCGCGCTTGCGGCGCAACCGTCCACAGCAAGAAAGAGATGAAACAAATGCTTCTTGACGCCGACCAAATGGTGCGCGACTTCAAATCAACCAATACGAAATGGCTGTGAGCAAAAATCATCGCAATTTTACAGACACCACGCATTGCGCATGGTGTCTTTTTTTTGCTTGATTTTATACTGTCATGTTGAGCTTGTCGAAACATCCAGCCGTCAGGCGCATATTTGCTTTTCCTTTTCGCTTCCGCGAGATTCTTCGCTTGCGCTCTGAATGACATGGAAAAAACGCAAATTCAAATTGAAAATACACTTTTACAAAACCAAAGCCCCGCATTTCTGCGGGGCTTTGTATTACCTAAATTAGATAATTTGTTGTTTCAAAATAACAACATTGATTATTTATAGATGATTTCAATCGACTTAATATGGCATTGAGCATCAGTACTTGAATTGCTTAACACAACCGTCCTTCCATTAATTGTATAAACGCCACTTTCCTCAGCGATTGTATCAGTACCATTTGTTACAACCAAAGCACCTTTGTCTTTGCCATAAGTAACCTTGATAGAAACAATCTCATGTCCTTCTGCAATGGTAATTGTCAAAGGAGTAGTACCATCTTTGTAAAGTCTAATAGTACCATCTTTATTGAGACCAACTTCGATCGATCCCCCAGTTTTTGCAGAAGTAACATTAAACACGCTTTCATCAAGAGCAATCTTTGATGCGTTATTTTTACCTGCCGCCATATTTGTTGTTGTGCTTCCGGTATACTTTGCAGTTACAGTTGTATTCGCAGGGATTTCTGCAAATGCGACTGCGAAAGTGGTGTCTGCCGTGATTGTGAGTTCAAAGGAAGTCTTGCCTGCAACGGAAGTGTCTGCTGCGCCTTCACCGATGGTGACGGATGCAAGTCTGAATCCATCTGCAGGAGCAACGGTGACAGTGAGCTTGGTGTCAGCAACGACCTTGTCGCCGGTTTTGACATCTTTTTCGCCTGCTTTGACAGATGCTATAGTTCCGTTTTCACCTGCACTGTAATTGACGGTGTATTGCGGAGCTTCTTTCAAAATGTTAACTGTGAATTCTCTTGTATCGCTTTCTGTACCTTTGGTGATGGTTGCGACAAGAACGATTGTGGTGCTCGGATCAACAGGATTGATCGTCACAACACCGGTGGACGGATCGATAGAAACAACTTCAGTTGCTTCTTTTGTCGTCCAAACGATCGTAGAGCCGTTTGCACCTTCAAGCAAAAGGTTGAAGTTTGCGTGATAGCTTTCTTCAAGGGACAAAGCTGCCTTGTCTTTTGCAATGATATTTGCATCCGACAAAACGTAAGTTGATTTTGCATCAAATTGGACTTTACCATCTTTGTTCAAAAGCGTACCTGTGACAGTGATGACATCTCCGACTGCAAGGTTTGCACCACCTGCCAAACGGAAACAAGAAATGGTCTTGTCTGCCAATTCGCCAACTTGAATTGTGACAGTGATATTTTTGAAATCGGCACTGTATGCTGTATCAATCGATTTGATAGTACCAGTCAATGTTTGAGTGAGAAGAGATTCGCCAACTGCAAGTGCATATGCAGCATTGACGGTTTCTTCCGCAGTTTCAAACTTCAATTGTTTTTCGCAAAGATCGCATTTTCCGTCCGCATTCTCATCAACGTGCACGCAAATCGGCGCGACATAGATTGCAGACTTAGTGTAAGTTGCACCTTGAGCAAATTGAACAGTGGTTTTGTATTTGTCGGGTTTACCGGTGACGAGAATGTAATCGCCAACTGCAAGATCAGAGCCGCCTGCCAAGCGATAGCAATCCATTTCTGTCGTACCATCGGAAATAGTAACGGTGATGTTCTTGAATTGATCGCTATATGCGCTGCCGATCTTCACGATTTGTCCATAAACGATCGTGCCGTCAACGCCTGTGCCATCATTGGCAGCTTTGTATGCAGTTGCGATGTCGGTGACATTCATTTTGACAAAGGTTGCAACTGCTTCGAGCGTCGTTCCGAATTTCTTCATCGGAGCTGCGATAGAAACGAAATCACCGACTTTGATTGTTGCTGCATCGTCAAGATTGTAACGATAGATGAGAACGTCCCACACACCGTCTGAGAGTATGAACGATACGTTCTTGTATTCTTCGCTATATGAACTGGTGATTTCCTTTACGGTACCGATAAGCATATAAGAATCCGGGGTTGTTGCCTTATCTGCAAGTGCGTCTGCAGCATCAAGAGCTTTCTTGATAAACGTAATTGCAAGTCTTGAAATCGTGACGTTGAAGACTTTCGTGTCAGTCACATCACCGCTGGTGATGGTTGCCGTAAACACAACTTGTTGATCTTCGTTCGTTTGGGTGATAGTAACAAGGTTGTTTTCACCGATGACTGCGCCGGTGCCGGAAACCGTCCAAGTTACGTTAACCAAAGTGCTGGTCGGGAGCGTGAAGTTTGAAGAATACTTTTCTTCGAGAGACAATGCATTCTTGACACCTTCCACTTTTTCTGCATCTGTTTGTTGTACGATTTCAAGGCAGTCAAGGCTGTTCGGATAAATTTGATATTTACTACTGTAAACGTTTACAATACCTTTAAGGTTTGCCTTTCCGCCGGGGATCCATTTTTCCTTGAATGCTTCCATGGTTTTATCATCCATGAGATAGACATTGTTGTAGCAAATGAATTCTCTGTCGTTTTCGCCGATCGTGAAGTAGAGATTGAGTCCATCGATTCTGCCCATCGTGATGCCGGTAAGGCTTGCCATGGTTGCTTGGAACGGAACAAGAGACGGATCGGTATAATTTTGTCCGATACTGCCGAATGCTTCGGTGCGATCAACATAATCAAGCGTTACGTTATCTTGTGCTGCTGTACGGCCGGTCTTCTTGACAGTGCAGCCTTTGTTGAATTCATATGCGCCGTTATAAAGCGTGAGAGTGCCGTTGACAATAACTTCAGTGCCGAACGGGAATTCTGCATTGATAGTTTCTCTGGAAGCTTTCACTGCATCGGTAACAACCGGAGCATATGCATAATATCCATGTCCGTCTTTGTCCATGATCCACAAACTACCGACAGAAGATGAGTCTTTGTCTGCATTTACGCCAACAACATATCCAACGATATTGTAAGTCTTGTTTGCATCTTTTGCTTCGCAAGCCGCGATGTATTCGTCATAAGTTGCCACGACAAATTGCGGGACTTTGCGCTCAAACGTGACAGACTTTGTAGAGCCATCGTCTGCTTTGACGGTTGCAGTCAACGTGTAGACAATCTCTTCAGGTGATCTTTCAGGGATTTTGACAGTGACTTGAGTTCCGTTTCCTTTGTCGACAATTTGGATCTTGTCGGTGTTGACAGTCCATTCAATCGGGAATGAGTAGATTCCTTCAAGCGGGACCGCCTTTGACAAATCAAAGCTGCTTGTCGTCTCTGAAGGGATACTATCCTTGTTCAACTTGTAGACTGCGTCAGCTGCCGCATCGAGTTTTGCAACAGGGTTGTTGGAATCTGTCGTTCCACCGCCACCCTTCTTGTCGCAAGCTACGAGAACCACTGATAAACACAGCACCAATACAAGTGCAACTGCTAATAGTTTTTTCATTGCTATTCTCCTTAATAAAGATTTTTGTTTTTATACATCGACATCGTTATGCAACGATGGTAATGTTTTTGGGTGAGAACACCTTGATTTGATAATCACCGTCAAACTTGTCGACAAAGCCCTTAACGTTGATGGTTTTGCCAAGATATGCGTCTTTGGTGATCGTGTTGCCGTCTTCGTCCTTGAGAACGGTTGTGCGCACATAAACGGTCTTGCCGTCTTTGGTCTGACAAGTGAAAGTCATTGCGCCCACAGACGAGCTGCTCTCGGCAGTCGTGGTGTAGATGCTCTTCACCGTCAACTCGTTCATCGCAATGGACGTGTTGAGCGTTGCGTTGGCATAATCCATCTCGATTGCCTCATCATCGCCTTGAATGGTGATCTTGCCAAGGAAGGTTGCCGCATCCACAAGCGGATATGCAGGCTCGTGTCCGCCCTCGTCTTCGATCTTTTGGATGTTGTCGGGATTCTTGGGATCTCTGGGCTTGTATTGCAAGCCGGAGATTTGCCACAAATCACCCGTTTCATAGTATTGCACAGATCCGACAATGCGCACGCGATTGCCCTTGGTGAGTATCTTCATGCCCGTTGCGCTGAGATTTGCCGTGCCGTAGTATACGGAGATGCCAAAGTAGATGCCCGTCTCTTCATCGTATTCTTCAATGTACACGGAGCCGCCGCTGTCAAGCACTATGTTGCCTTCAAAGGCGACTTTGACGTTGCTGTACGACTCGATGTTGCATCTCAACTCTTTGAGAGTGATCTCTTGTGCTTCGCCGTAGTACATCTCGGGGTCTTTCTCTCCGGAGAAAACCTTCAGCTTATTATTTTGCGCTTGATTGAGCGCAGCCATAGCGATTGTGCCGTATCTGTTCTCTGCCGTGTTGGATGCAATCGCAAGACCGTTTTGCAAAATCTCGATGTTGAGATTGCGCCACTCTGCGTCGTCGCTCGTCTTGTACCACACCCAAACGAGATATCTGCCGTTTGCGTCGGTGTTCCACTTGTCGTTGTCAGACTCGATGAGAATGGAAGTTGCGTTTTTCAATTTATCTTTCGTGAACTTGGACGCTTGTTTGCCGTATTCTTCGATTCTGCCCGTCGACTCGGGGGTGTTGATTGCAAGATATCTTGCCTTCACGACACCGGTGGAATCTACGTCCGCCCAAAAGTGAGTCGTATCGCCGTCAACATAGTTTTTGATAGTCACGACTTTCTTGAGCGACGTGCTGTTCATGTCCAGTTTGAGTTGAGAGACATAGTCCACCATCTTGCCGCCGTCTTTGTCGCCGCATGCAACAAAACACGTCAACAAAACGCACAACACAAACACTATTGAGACTATAAGTACGTTTCTTTTCATTTCGATAAGATTTTCGCGCAAGGCGTGCCTTGCGACAATGGCCGACATCACGTCGATGCCGTTTTTGCGACTAAAAAGCGTTACAACGCGTGCAAGGCGCATGAAAATTCATACGCCTTGTTTGCGTTTTGTTTACAGGCTTTGTACGCAGTTGGAGATTGCAATACCAAATGCGGCGTTGATAGCTGCTTTGATTTGAGCTTCGTCAGTGAGCTTTGAGCAGTCGGTGAAGCACTTTTGGATGAGAGAACCAACTTCGTCACGAGCTTTGGAAGAACCGTAGAATGCAGGAGATGCATAGTATGCGTGTTCTTGCTCGATGCAGACCTTTGCGGAAAGTTGCGGAAGTCCTTCGTGGCCGTTGGCTGCTGCCATTTGTTCTTGGTACACTGGATCTTCTGCTGCGGACTTGATGACCGGAACGTAGCCCGATGCGATGGAGAAGTCAGCTTGGAAGCTTGCATTGGTGGTCAAATACTTGAGGAAGAGCCAGGATGCCTTCACTTCTTCGGTGTTTTTCTTTCTGAAGATGCACACAGACGGACCTTGAGAGATAACCTTCGGGTTTGACGGATTGATTTGCGGGATGCTGGTGATGCCTGCTTCAAACGGATATTTGTCGTTGACTTTTTCAGGAATTTGGTGTTTTGCGCCTGCGGAAGAACCGATGCACATCACAGCTTCTTGTTTCTTGAACAAGTCGGAGGTGTAACCGCCGTTGAGTTCTTGCGTGGTCACATAACCGTTTTTATACCATTTCACGAATCTGAGCATGAAATCTTTGTTTGTGTCATTGTTGAAAAGGAAGTGACCTTCTTTTGTTTCGGAATTCGCCGCAGTGTACAGAGAGCCGAGTTGTTCGCACATGGTGATGAACCAGTTGGATTCGGAGTCATAACCGAGCGGAATGATCTTGCTGTTGATTTTTTTCACTGCTGCGCAAACTGCTTCCATTTCATCCCAAGTGGTGGGCACTTTCAAGTTGTTCTTCTCAAAGAACGTCTTGTTGTAGTAAAGCACTTCGGTGGATTTGGAGAAAGGCATGGAATACATCAATCCGTCGCCGAATTGCTTACCTTCGTTGTAGTAACCTTCGATGAAGTCTTCCTTTTGTGCCGCCGTCAATCCAAGCGTTTCGGTTGTGCCGTCAGCTCTTGTCACGGTCTCGGTGCTGTTGATATAATCGTCGAGAGTTTGCACTGCACCTGCAATGTTGTAAAGCGCGACGTGGTCGGGATAGCAATATGCAAGGTTTGGTTGTTTTCCGGTCATGATTTCGGAAGAAACTTGGTTTCTGACGTCATCATAAGATCCGACTTGCTTTGCGTCTACCTTGTATTCGGGATACAATGCTTCAAACTTTGCGATATACTCGTTGAGCACGTCCGAAAGGTTTGAACCCATAGTGTGATAAAAAGTGATGTGAAGTTTTCCGTCGTCTTTCTTATCACACGCAGCAAACACGCTGAGCGATGCAATCACGATTACGACCAAAAGTATAATGGCTATACCTTTTTTCTTCATAACGATTCTCCTTTATAAATAAATTATTGTTATAATCAAAGTATGGCAGTGCCACACGGCTTGATTTCTTGTTTTCGGGAAGCGCGTTTTTGCGCGCTTCCGCAATTGTTCTTAGCCCTTGATACCGCTTCTCGACACGCCTTTCATGATGTATTTTCTGAAGAAAACAAACACCAGGAACAACGGCAGCGAGACCACGGCAACAGCCGCCATCTGCACGGGATAGTTCACATCGCCCGACACGTCTTGGAATGCGTTTCTCAAGCCGTAAGTGACAAGCGCGTGCGCATCGTCGTTTGCAACAAGGCGCGGCCACATATACGAGTTCCACGCGCCCATCATCTTCAAAATCGTGATCGTGATGATGGTGGGAAGCGCAAGCGGAATCATGACTTTGAGCAAGTATTTGAAGTCGCTCGTTCCGTCCACTTTCGCCGCATAGTACAACTCGTTGGGTATCTGCAAAAACGATTGTCTCAACAGATAGATGTAGAACACGCTAACAAGGAAGGGTATGATCAAAACCGTGTAGGTGTTGGTCAACTCCATCTTTGAAACGGTGATATAGTTGGTGATCGTAAACAACTCGCCCGGAATCATCATCGTTGCAAGCAAGCCCGCAAAAAGAATGTTTTTGCCCTTGAATTCAAGCCTTGCAAACGCAAATGCCGCGAGTATCGTTATCACAAGCGACAGTATCGTGGACACGATGCCGACAAACACTGTGTTTCCGAACAATCTCCACAAATTTGCTTGCGTGAACGCTTCTGCATAGTTGCTCCACAGCACGTGTTGCGGCCAAAACGTCGGCACGCTTTGACGATATTCTTCAAGCGATTTGAGCGAGGAGATGATCATCCAGTAGAATGGGAACAGAACTGCCACCGCCACAAGAATAAGGAATGCATACTTGACGATGTATCCGATCACTTTGAATGTCGTTTGCCTAATGTAGGTGTTTTTTACGCTTTGTTCTTGCATAACTCTTTCAGCCATGATACACCTCCATCAATAGTGCACTTTCTTCTTGCTGACTTGCAAGTTGATAAGTGTAACGGCAAGGATGATTGCAAACAATATCAGAGCCGCGGCTGCCGCCTTGCCCTGGTTGTTCGGCATCTGTCCAGCAACGTTGTCGTATATATAACCGACCATGGTGTTCAATCTGCCCGCATCGCCGACAGGTCCCATTTTTTCGCCGAAAATACCGACGACGCTGGAATATTCCTTAAATCCGCCGATAAAGCCCGTGATGACAACGTATGCTATCATCGGTGAAAGGAGCGGAACGGTGATTTTTCTCAACACCCTGCCCTTTGACGTGCCGTCAACCTTCGCCGCATCGTAATACTGATTGTTTATGCTTTGCAAACCGCCCAGCAAAACAAGTATCTTGAACGGGAGCGCGTTCCACACTATGTACACAACCATGACCGTCATGTTCGCCCAATAAGACGAACCTGCGTTGATCCAGTTGATACGAGTACCGCCAAATGCCTCTATAATGTTGTTCATGATGCCCGCGGTGTATACGATTTCGCCTTCCGTGCCGATAAAGCTGCCCGTGATGTTGAACATTGCCGCAAAAACCATGCCTATTGCGATCGAGTTGGTCACGTACGGCAGGAAATAGATGGTTTGAAGCAATCTTCTGAGCGGTTTGATTGAGTTGAGCGTAACCGCAATCAAAAGAGCAAGTATCGTGGAAATGGGCACTGTCAACACGCAAAGCAATATGGTGTTTTTAAGTGCGCTTGTGAAACCGTTCCATGCGACGACGTCTTTGAAGTTCTGAACACCGAACTCAAATTTTACGCCCGCAATAGCAGACAACATGCCGTAGCCGTCCGAAAACGCCATAATCAAGGTGTTGATGATAGGCCACACCGTAAATACGGCAAGCAATATCAACGCCGGCGACAGATAAAGCCACGCTTTCCATTGATGTTTGGAGTCTACCATATTATTTTACCTCGCTGTCGGTGTTTTCGTCTTTTTTGACTTCGACTTTTTCTTCGACAATAACTTCTCCGCCGTTTTCGACGACGTCTTCAACAACTTCTTCGACGATTTCTTCAACGTCTGCTACGTCTGCGGTCATTTTTGCATCCGCAACGACTTCATTCATATATGCAAAGCACTTTTCTTCGTCTTCTTGGCAAAGGAAAATTCTCTTCTCGTCGTTTTCGGAGTTGTGAACAACGAAAGACGGATAGACTTTTTCGTCTCCGACAAGATAGTAGACGCCGAATCCGTCGTCAAATTGCTCTGCAAACACGTCCATTGCCTCTGCTATGTCGAGAGTCGTGACAAGTTTGCCGCCTTCAACGCCCGCAAAATATACGGGTGCGCCGTCTTGATGATCCACCACGCAAACGTAGGGAGTATCGAGATTGAGCTCGACGGGTTTTGCCTTGGGTGTGCACAAATCGATAAGTTTTTCAAATTTCTTTTGCGCGCTCTTGACAAAATTCTTGACAAACTTGGGTTGTTTTTCCTTTCTTTCTTGAGCAGTGGCAACTTTGATTGCCTCTTCTCTTGTGGAAAGCACGCCAAAGTCAAAGTCGTGTCCGTCTTCGTCAACGGACAATGCGCGGCGAATCTTGTTCCATTGATACTTCACCGTTGCCGTATCTTGAACATTCCAATCGATTCTTCCACGAGAGAAGATGAAAATCTTGTTGGGTTTGATGTCGAAACGCACTTCGTCCTTGTTTGTGTCGACAACGCTTGTAGCGTCGATGATTGAACGGATGATCGGGCTGACCGCATTTTCGTTTTCGGAAACTATGCTCACGTCGCGTCCCATAACTTCAACGCTTCTGAGCTTGCATCCGAGCACGCCTTTTTCGTTAAGAATGAAACCTTCCGGACGGATGCCGACGTACACGTCCTGATCTTCAACCGTAGGAGCGTCAAGCACTGCGTCTTTGCCGATATAAACTTTGCCACCCTTCACTTCGCCCTTGAACACGTTGATCGGCGGAGTTCCGAGGAATTTTGCGACAAACAAGTTTGCAGGGCTGTCATACACGTCTTGCGGCTTGCCGATTTGTTGCACGACGCCGAGTTTCATAACCACGATCATGTCCGAGATGCTCATCGCTTCTTCTTGGTCGTGGGTGACAAACACCGTTGTGATGTTGGTCTCTCTTTGGATACGTCTGATTTCTTCACGTGTTTGAAGTCTCAAACGCGCGTCAAGGTTTGAAAGCGGCTCGTCCAAAAGGAGAACGCGGGGCATCTTGACAAGCGCACGCGCAATTGCGACACGTTGTTGTTGACCACCCGAAAGTTCGCTCGGTTTGCGATCCATAAGCTCGTCGATTTGCACGAGTTTTGCCGCATCGTAGGCTCTTTCAAGCATTTCTTCTTTGGTAAGTTTGTCTGCGCCTTTCAAGTTTTGAAGGGGGAACAAAATGTTTTGCTTGACCGTCATGTGCGGATAAAGCGCATAGTTTTGGAATACGAGTCCGACGCCGCGGTTTTCGGGCGCGAGAGCGGTCACGTCGTCGTCACCGAAATAAATCTTGCCGCCTGTCGGCTTTTGCAAACCGCAAATCATATAGAGCGTGGTGCTCTTGCCGCAACCGGACGGACCGAGAAGTCCGACCAATTTTCCGTCGGGAATAGCAAACGTGAAGTTGTTGACAGCAACGACTTCTTTACCTTTCTCGTGTCGACTTTGGAAAATTTTCGTCAAATTTTCTAATACAACTTTCATAATCCCATATTTCCTTTATAAGATATTTTGTTATAATCCATAAACCTTTGTCGCGTGCGCGCTCAACGATTTACGTTGTTGTCATTTGTTTTTCTTATGCTTTATGTGCTTTTTTGCATTCGCATTTGCCTTGCCGTTTTCTTCGACAGTGGAAACACTCTCGCCTTGCGACGTTTCGTTTGAAGGTGCGCTTTCTTCCTTCTTTTCATCGTCATAGACGATCTCTTTGCCGTTTTCGTCAACGATTTTTCGTCCGTTTCTGCGATTGAGCGAGCTGTTGTAGAAGTCAAATTTCTTCCCTTCTCGGTATGCGTCTCTCTCGGCAAGTTCATCCTGTTGCGCTTTTTTGAATTCCATAAGCTCTTCTTCGCTGTCAAATATCATTTGGCTTGAGAAGTCAACGCACACCGTCCTTGCAATCAAGTCGTGCAAAACGGACGCGGTGCTCTTGAACGTGTACGCAAAAACGGCGATTTGCAAAATCACGATTGCGACAATAACGCCGATTGCGATATATCCGCTCAAAACGTGATAGAAAAACGCCATCAAAATCAAGTATATCGGCACCATCATTTCAAAAACGTACATGCCGAGTATGGAGCGAACGAACATAGAAAAAGGTCTCACACGCACGCCGTTTGTGTGCATCACGGCGAGCCCAAAGACCTTTTTACCGATAGTTTGCCCGTTTTTCAATGCTACGGGGATAATAAATTCAAAAATCAATACGGAAAGGAAAATCCCGATTGAAACCATAAGCGGAGTCAAGCCGTTTATGTACTTGTACTCTTTCATAAAATCACTGTTTGCATTGAGTTTTTCAGTGATTTCTTTGCCGGCTTTTGTGCG
>ULSH01056061.1_pt1 | contig 32533 bp, 25 predicted proteins | sample 1956151 | NCBI WGS metagenome assembly ULSH01 (sample SAMEA4835702, study PRJEB28245) | human gut metagenome | biome: gut microbiome; material: fecal sample | place: Denmark | collected 2008 | reverse complement strand
AATTCTATTTAGAGTTTCAAACGCTCACCCTTTGTAGAGCCGAAAACTTATAAACACTTATACACGCACTCTGCTCATTCTGAGCGTACTTAAAAGCAAATAAAAAACAAGCACGCGTGGGCGTGCTTGTTTTTGGTTTGTTTGAGAAAGTTTTAGTTGTTTTTGGTTTGATCGTCAATCGTGCCGTTGTCGGTGTGGTCATGGGTTGCGCTGTCGGATGAGCTGTCTGTCGAGTGGTCGGCAGGAGTTTCGTCAAATCCGAGATCGTCCAACCACAGAATTTTGTCTTTCACGGCAAGACTGATTATATCGATGACGCAAAGCAGCCATCCGCCGAAGATCATAAACACGATTGCAAGCACTATGCCGAGTACGCTTTCTTTTTGCGCGCTCTTTGCAAGACGGCAAAGGTTGGACGGGACGTCCCACAACAAGCAAATGACAATCTTGACCGCTTTGTCGAGCGAGTTGTACCAATCAAGATACTTTTTTGCAAAATCTTTCATACTTTTATCTCCTTTTGCTTTTTTCGTAAGGTGTTATATCACTTTGACCAATATATGTCAAGTTGTTGGCGAATGATAAACAAATTTGTATTGAATGATAAAAACAATCGTGGTATAATTTATACATTCTATTGTTATTGTCGCGCGCGCAAGACGAGCGGCAAGGAGCGGGTATGAAAAGCGACATCGAAATCTGCCAACAAACGCAATTGCGCCCCATCAACGAAATCGCAAATTCAATCGGAATCGGCGAAGAATATCTTGAAGCCTACGGACGATACAAGGCGAAGATCGATTATGCGCGCCTTTGTCAAGGTCAGGGCAAGTCGGGCAAGCTTGTGCTTGTCACGGCGATCACGCCCACCCCGGCAGGCGAAGGCAAAACCACCACGACAGTCGGGCTTGCCGACGGATTGAAACGTATCGGCAAAAACGTTGTCGTTGCGCTCAGAGAGCCGTCACTCGGCCCTGTGTTTGGCATCAAGGGCGGAGCGGCAGGCGGCGGATATGCGCAAGTCGTGCCGATGGAAGACATCAATCTTCATTTCACGGGCGATTTTCACGCAATCGGCGCAGCCAACAATTTGCTTGCCGCAATGATTGACAACCACATCCAACAAGGCAACGCTCTAGGCATAGATCCCAGACGTATCACCTGGAAAAGATGCGTTGACATGAACGACAGGCAGCTTCGTTTTGTCATTGACGGTTTGGGCGGCGCAGCCAACGGCACGCCAAGAGAAGACGGCTTTGACATCACCGTTGCAAGCGAGATCATGGCAGTGCTTTGTCTTGCATCGAGCATAGCCGACTTGAAGGAGCGGCTTGCCCGAATTATCGTCGGATACACCTATGACGGCAAGGCGGTCACGGCAAAAGACTTGAAGGCGCAAGGGGCAATGACCGCGCTGTTGAAAGACGCGTTGAAACCCAATCTCGTGCAGACTCTCGAAGGCACTCCGGCGATTGTTCACGGCGGTCCTTTTGCCAACATCGCGCACGGCTGCAACAGTGTGATTGCAACCAAAACGGCACTTTATCTTGGCGATTATGTGGTTACAGAGGCGGGTTTTGGCGCAGACCTCGGCGCAGAGAAGTTTCTTGACATCAAGTGCAGGAAGGCAAATATCAAGCCAAACGCAGTCGTTGTCGTGGCAACCGCTAGAGCGTTGAAGATGCACGGCGGCGCAAACAAAAACGATTTGAAAACGGAAAATATCGCCGCTCTCAAAGACGGTATGGCAAACCTTTTCAGACACGTTGACAACATAAAGAACGTCTACAAATTGCCTTGCGTTGTTGCAATCAACCGCTTTGAAAGCGACACGGACGAAGAAGTGAAGACAATCGAGCTAGCTTGCCGAGAGCACGGCGTGAGTGCGATTGAATGTACGGCTTTTGCCGATGGCGGCAAGGGTGCGGAGTCGCTTGCAAAAAAGGTTGTCGAGCTTTGCGGAGAAGACAATTCGCGCTTCGAGTTTGCATACGGCGATGAAGACGGCATCCTTGAAAAGATACGAAAGGTTGTGCGCAAGGTGTACGGCGGAGAAGGCGTAAACGTTTCTTCAAACGCGCAAAAGCAAATCGCCGCGCTCGAAGATATGGGCTTTTCGCACCTTCCCGTGTGCATTGCAAAGACGCAATACAGTTTTTCTGACGATCCCGGCAAGCTCGGCGCGCCGAGCGGATTTTCCGTCCACGTCAAGAGCGTGAAAGTCAGCGCGGGCGCAGGTTTTATCGTGGTGCTCACGGGCGAAGTTATGACAATGCCGGGGCTTCCCAAAGTGCCTGCCGCAGAAAAAATCGACGTCACCGACGACGGCAGAATAATCGGACTTTTCTGAGGGGCGGAGCGTATGAAATCGACAAGGAGCAATTTCGGGTTCAAACGCAAAAGCGGCATACTTATGTCGGTGTCGTCCCTGCCTTGCAAGTACGGTATCGGCTCGATAGGCGCGCCGTCTTTCAAGTTTATCGACTTTTTGAAGGAGTGCAAGCAAAAAGTGTGGCAAGTTTTGCCGCTCAATCCCACGGCATTCGGGGATTCGCCCTATCAATCGCCGTGCTCGTTTGCGGGCAATCCCTATTTTATAGACCTTGAATCTCTCAAAGTCGACGGGCTTTTGAGCGCGGAAGATTTGCAAGGCGCAATAGACGACGGCGTCAAAGTCAACTATGGCGAGCTGTTTCAAAAAAGAATACCGCTTTTGAAAAAGGCGCATGCGAGATTTGTTGCAACCGACAAATACGAGAAGTTTGTCAAGGACAACGCAAGCTGGCTTGACGATTATGCCCTGTTTATGGCTCTCAAAGAGCAAAACGACTTCAAATCGTGGTCGGAGTGGGGAGATATGCGCCAATATGCGGTGGCAAAACAGAGCGAAAGCCGATATGCCGCCGAGTGCGAGTTCTACAAGTTTTTGCAGTTCGAGTTTTTCTCGCAATGGAAAAAGGTGCGCGCCTACGCAAAGAAAAACGGCGTGGAAATCGTGGGGGATATGCCCATCTACGTTGCCTACGACAGCGTGGAAGTGTGGCGAGATCCGAGCGAGTTTTTGCTTGACGAAAATCTTGTCCCCACCGTTGTTGCAGGCTGTCCGCCCGACGCTTTTTCCGATGACGGACAACTTTGGGGCAATCCCGTGTACGATTGGAAAAAGATGAAAGCAAACGGCTATCGTTGGTGGGTGGAGCGTGCAAAACGCGTGTTCGAGCTGTACGACATCGTGCGAATAGATCACTTCCGCGGCTTTGCCGGCTACTACGTCATCCCCTACGGTGACAAGACCGCAAAGGGCGGGCACTGGGAAAAGGGCGTCGGCTACGAGCTGTTTGTCGAGATAGAAAAAGCCGTGCCTAAAGCCAAAATCATCGCCGAAGATTTGGGACATATCACCCCCGACGTGCGCGATTTGCTTGAAAAAACGGGTTATCCCGGCATGAAAGTGCTTCAATTTGCATTCAATGACAAGAAAAACGAGTATTTGCCGCGCAACTACAAGACTGACAACTGCGTTGTGTACACAGGCACGCACGACAGCGCGCCCACAAAGGCGTGGTTTGCCGACTTGACGGACGAAGAGAGAAAGGCCTTTGACAGAGAATGCCCCGTGCGTTTCGGTCAATCGCCCACCGCCGCGCTCGTTGCGCTTGCGATGAATTCGCCCGCAAACCTTGCGGTAATACCCCTTCAAGATTATATGGAACTTGGCGCAGAATCGAGAATGAACACGCCGTCCACCGCGCAAGGCAATTGGACGTGGCGCGCGTCGAGAAGATTTGCCACCGCCGTGCTGAAAAACAAGATAATCGCCGCCACCGAAAATTCGGACAGAGCGTAAACATCGATATCGTCCGTGAATCCACTTTCACAAAGTTTTTACGAAAACCGCACTTGTTGCGGTTTTTGTTTTTCGGTTTTGTATAAGGTATTTGTATATGGTATTTGTATATGGCAAAATCCGTTTCGTGTATGGTAAAATCTTGAAAATATGCATAGATTTTGTGTATGGACATCATTTTGTGCGGAGCGGCAGGCAGAATGGGGCGGCAAGTGCGCGCCCTTGTTGAAAAGATAGACGATATGCGCATTGCAGCGGCGGTGGACAAGGCGCAGTGCGACGAAATGCCAATGTATAGCTCAATATCCCAAGTCAAAGAAAAGGCGGACGTCATTCTCGACTTTTCTCATCACTCGGCAATCGGAGAAATCGTGGATTTTGCCTTGTCGCATCGCCTTCCGCTCGTTGTTGCGACAACGGGGCATACAAAGGAAGAAAGAGAGTGCATTTTTCAAGCGGCGCGCACAATCCCGGTGCTGTTTGCGAGCAACTTCTCGCTCGGATTTTTTGTTGCGTGCGAGTTTGCGGCAAGGCTTGCAAGAGTGTTTCCTTGCGCCGACGTCGAGATTGTCGAAACACACCGTTTCGGCAAAGCGGACGTGCCGAGCGGCAGCGCGCTGACCATAGCAAAAGCGGTGAGCATGGCTCGCGGCGGCGGTGATATATTGGTGGGAAGGCGGCAATCCGACAAGCGAGAAAAGGGGCAAATCTCCATAAATTCGTTGCGGCTAGGACACTCGCTCGGCTCTCACGAAATCATCTTTGACGACGGCAACGAAAGCGTATCAGTAAAGCACGTCGCCCACTCTCGAGAGCTGTACGCCTGCGGCGCAGAACGCGCCATGCGTTTCATCGTTTCGCAAAAAGCAGGCTTGTACAGTGTGAAAGATATGGTTTAAGTGTCGATTTGGGCGGTTGTGGGGCGTTGTGCATAAAATGTAAGATGCGTGATATGCTAACGGTATGAAAAACGAAAATAGATATTTGCTTGTTTCGGTGACGTTGCTTGTCGCGCTTGCGTTTGTGCTGTTTGGGTGCGTGTTTGCAAATGCGGCGGCAAAGAGCGGACAAGAAAGATACGACAAGACAAAAGACAAAAACGTGTGCGAGGCAGGCAGTGTGTTTGATCTGCTCACGCCCAAAGTCGTTGAGTTTTATGAGAAGGAAATCGCAGGCGAGAAGGTGTTGTCCGACAAGTCGGACGCGCAACTTGCAAGCATTGCCAAAAGGTATGACATAACCGTCCAAAAGGCAAGGGGCGTGATCATCGTGTATGATTTTGCAAACAGGACGGGCGGCGGAGCGGACTTTCCCGACATAGCGAAAATGAACGAGATAAAGATGCTCTCTTTTGTCAAGGCGCGCGCGGACGTGTTCACGGCGGATTTTTCTAAAGAGCAAAAGGACGAGCTGAAACAAAAGGCTATGGCGGCTCTCGGATTCAAGCTGTAAAAGGTTGTTCGCATTGTCGGCGGATGGCATAAAGATGGCATACAAAGCGTATGATTGACGGCGAGCGGCGGCTCGCTTTTCATTTTGCCGAGCGCAGAGAAAAACGGTGGTTTGGGCGAAAATCGATATTCTAAGCGGGCGGTTGAACCGATATAAAATTATCGCATAAAAAGGATGCGCGTTGCGCTTGAAAAGATAATGGTATAATGCTATACTTAATATAATAAAAATAATAAGGGAGTGGTTATGGAAACTTCACAATTTGAGTTTTTGACCGCAAAGGCAAGGCAACTTCGCGACGACGCAATCGAGACCATCGGCAGATTCGGTGTCGGGCATATCGGCGGCACGATGTCTGTCATGGACGCTTTGACGGTCATTTATTATGCCAAAGCCAACGTCGATCCCAAAAATCCGCAAAAAGCGGACAGGGACAGAGTGATTATGTCAAAGGGACACGCAGGGCCTGCGATGTACGTGGTGCTTGCAGATCTGGGATATTTCCCGAAAGAGTGGCTGCACACGCTCAACGCGCCCGGCACAAATCTTCCTTCTCACTGCGATATGACCAAGACTCCCGGCATAGACATGACGGCAGGCTCGCTGGGACAAGGCTTGTCGGCGGGCGTGGGTATGGCTCTTGCTGCAAAGATGGACGGCAATCCTGCGACAATCTATTGCTTTATCGGTGACGGCGAGGCGCAAGAAGGTCAGATCTGGGAGGCGAGCATGTTTGCAGGCTCTCACGGGCTTGACAATCTCATCGTTCTTCTTGACTACAACAAGATGCAGCTTGACGGAGCGGTGAGCGACATCAACGACATTGCCCCCGTCAAAGCCAAGTGGGAAGCGTTCGGCTTCTACGTGCAAGACATTGACGGACACGACATCGTCGCAATATCCGACGCGATCGACAACGCAAAGGCTCAAAAGGGCAAGGCGAGCATGATCGTGCTCAACACCTTGAAGGGCAAAGGCGCATCGTTTGCAGAGAGCGTGGCAAACTGCCATAGCATGAGCATATCCGAAGATATGTGGAGAAAAGAGACGGGAAGGTATCAGGCATGACGGACGAGAGAGAATTAAGACAAGTGCTTGCAGGCGCGCTTGTGGAAAGAGCAAAAAAGGACGACAGAATCACGGTGCTCGAAGCGGATCTTATGAGCTGTCACGCCACCAAGATTTTCAAGCAGGAGTTTCCCGAGAGATTTGTCAACGTCGGCATTGCAGAACAAAATATGATGGGCATTGCCGCCGGTATGTCCACAATGGGCAAGATCCCGTTTGCGTACTCGTTTGCGCCGTTTGCAACGAGAAGATGCTACGATCAAATCTTCATCTCCATTGCGTACGCAAAGCAAAACGTCAAGATTGTCGGCACAGATCCCGGTATCACGGCGGAGAACAACGGCGGCACGCACATGCCGTTTGAAGATATGGCACTTATGCGCGCGATACCCGATATGGTGTGCTTCGAGCCGACCGACGCCACGATGATGGAAAAGGCTTTCGATCAAATCGCGGATTTCAAGGGCGCGGTGTACATCCGCCTTCAACGCAAGAAAGCGGAAAAGGTCTTTGACGAGAATCTCGATTTCAAGCTCGGAAAAGCCATCACCGTCAAGGAAGGCAAGGACGTCACGTTGATTGCAAGCGGCATCATGGTTGCAAAAGCTCTCGATGCGGCGGCGGAACTCGAAAAAGACGGCATCAGCGCAAAAGTCATCAACATCCACACGTGGAAACCTATCGATGAAAAAGCAATCGAAGACGCGGCAAGAGAGACGGGCGCAATCGTCACTTGCGAGAACCACAACGTCTACGGCGGCCTTGGCAGCGCGGTTGCGGAAGTCGTGTGCAAGACCTATCCAGTGCCTATGCGCTTTGTCGGCATACAAGACAAATTCGGTCAAGTGGGCAAAATGCCATACCTTGCAGAGCAGTATCACATCACGGCAAGCGACATCGCAATTAGCGCAAAAGAGCTTGTCGCAAACAAGACAAAATAAGCAAGACCGACAAAAAAACGGCAACTCAACAAAAACTCAAAAATAACAAAAACGACGCTTTATGCGTCGTTTTTGACTGTAAAAACATTGTTTTGTGCGATTGTGTTTGCGATTGTCAAATCAAATCGCAATGAGTCCGAGCAAAGGTCAATGCACGGAGAAGAGCAAATCGCCGTAGGACGGGAGCGGCCAGTATTCCTTTGCGGTGAACAACTCCATGCGGTCGCAAGTCACTCTCAACTCGTCCATTGCGGAGAGTACGTCGTTGTGATAGCATTGCGCGCCTTCGATGTTTTCGCCCTTTTCGTGCGCCGTGGCAAGAGCGCGCCTGAGTGTGACAACGTTCTCTTTTGCGGTGGCAAGCAAGGTGGCAAGAGTGTTGACAATGTCCTTTTCTTCGTCTGCTTCCACGCCGAGAAGAAGGCTTGCGTTTGCAGATTTTGCAACGTCACCCTTGTATTTGATGACGGCTGGGATGATATCTCTCGTGGCGATGTCAAGTGTGGTCATTGCCTCGATGTTGAGCAACTTGCAGTAGTTCTGTACGTAGATTTCTTGGCGAGAACGCAATTCCGCCTCGCTCAAAACGTGCATGTCGTGGAAGAGCGCGATGTTCTTTTCGCTTGTGAGATAGGGCAGTGCGTCGGGTGTGGATTTGAGGTTGAGCAGTCCGCGCTTTGCGGCTTCGTCTTCCCATTCCTTTGAGTAGTTGTTGCCGTTGAAGATGATTCTGCCGTGCTCGGTCATCACGCGTTTGATGATGGCGGTGATGCCTTGATTGATGTCGGTTGCATGTTCCAGTTCATCCGCAATCAGTGCAAATTCGTCCGCCATAATGGTGTTGAGAATCATGTTGACGCTCGCAATGGATTGTGACGAGCCGGGCATACGAAACTCAAACTTGTTGCCCGTAAAGGCGAACGGTGACGTGCGGTTGCGGTCTGCCGAGTCCATGGAGAATTTGGGGAGAACGTGCACGCCGATTTCCACTTCGCACTTTGCGCGGCGAGAATATGTTCTGCCGTCCGCGATGGCTTGCAAGATGCCCGTCAGCTCATCGCCGAGATACATGCTCACAATCGCAGGCGGAGCTTCGTTTGCGCCAAGACGATGATCGTTGGACGCGTTTGCCACCGATATGCGCAAAAGATCCTGATGTTTGTCCACCGCCGCAATCACCGCGCACAGCACAAGCAAGAATTGAGCGTTGTCTTGCGGGCTTTTGCCGGGATCGAAAAGATTGATGCCCGTATCCGTTGAGAGCGACCAGTTGTTGTGTTTGCCGCTGCCGTTGACTCCCGCAAACGGTTTTTCGTGAAGAAGGCAGGTCATATTGTGCTTTGCCGCCACTTTCTTCATGATCTCCATTGTGAGTTGGTTTTGGTCGGTTGCGATGTTGACGGTGGTGTAGATGGGCGCAAATTCGTGCTGACCGGGAGCGACTTCGTTGTGTTTGGTCTTGGCAAGGATGCCGAGTTTCCACAATTCTTCGTCAAGCTCTTTCATATATTTGACCACGCGCGGCTTGATTGCGCCGAAATAGTGGTCGGACAGTTCTTGTCCTTTTGGCGGACGCGCGCCGAACAGGGTGCGACCGGTATAGAACAAGTCTTTGCGTTTTTCGTACATTGCGGTGTCCACAAGGAAGTATTCTTGCTCGGGGCCTACCGACACGTTGATTCGCTCGGCTTTTTTGCCGAGAACGGAGAGCAGGCGCACGCCTTGTTTGCTGAGCTCTTCCATGGAGCGCAAAAGGGGCGTTTTCTTGTCGAGAGCGTGTCCGTTGTACGAGCAAAACGCCGTGGGGATGCAAAGGATGCCGTCCTTGATGAAAGCGTAGGACGTGGGATCCCAAGCGGTGTATCCGCGCGCTTCAAAAGTGGAGCGCAATCCGCCGTTGGGGAAGGAGCTTGCGTCCGGCTCGCCCTTGATAAGCTCTTTGCCGCTCAACTCCATAAGCACGCCGCCGTCTTTTGTGGGGGATATGAAGCTGTCGTGTTTTTCGGCGGTTATGCCGGTGAGCGGTTGAAACCAGTGGGTGAAGTGCGTCACTCCCTTTTCAACAGCCCATTCTTTCATTTCGTTGGCGATGACGTTTGCGGTGTCTCTTGACAGGGGCAAATCGAGCGCGCAACATCTTTTGAACTCGCGATAGACGTTTTGCGGCAGTCTTTTGCTCATCACTCTATCGTCGAAAACCATACTGCCGTACAAATCCGACATCATAACGGTTGCTCTCCTTTTATGAAAATTACATTTTCGATTATATACCTATTGCCGAGTATGTCAAAAGATTTTCAACAAAAAAATTTTCTATAAACAAAATGGATATTTATACAATCGATTTGCAGCTTTTATGCAATGAGATTGTATAAATATAAGCCACATCGGGATATTATAAGGTATGTGCGTTTTTTATACTTTGTGCGATTTGTGGTGCGAAAGTGTGATTTCGTTTGATTTTCTTCGTTTTTGACACCCTTGTTTTTATTGACATATAGAGATTATGATGTTATATTAGTTATAGAATAAGACAGACGACAGGAGTGTTCACGATTTTTTTTTAACCATATCGGTTAAAATGAATTTGAACACTTTTTGTTTTGTGGGGTTTTTATGGACGCATACGTGTCACCGCTTTGCCAAAGGTACGCAAGCAAAAAAATGCAATACATCTTCTCGCCCGACTTCAAGTTTGGCACTTGGCGCAGACTGTGGGTTGCGCTTGCCAAGGCGGAGAAGTCGCTGGGCATCGACATCACGGACGAGCAGATTGCTCAAATGCAATCCAAAGTGGACGATATAGACTATGATTACGCCGCCGCGCGCGAGAAAGAAGTGCGCCACGACGTCATGGCTCACGTTCTCACTTTCGGCTATCAATGCCCCAAGGCAAAACCAGTCATACATCTCGGCGCGACAAGCTGTTTTGTTGGCGACAACACCGACATAATTCAGATGCGTGACGCGCTGTTGCTCATCCGCGGCGAGCTGCTTGCCTGCATCAAGGCGGTCAGAAATTTTGCCGTGGCGTACAAAGGGCTTGCCACACTGGCGTACACTCACTTTCAAGCGGCGCAACCCACAACGGTGGGCAAGCGTGCAACGCTTTGGTTGCAAGACCTTGTGAGTGACCTTGACAATCTCGATTTTCAGCTGTCAAGACTTCGCCTTCTCGGCTGCAAAGGCACAACGGGCACGGCGGCAAGTTTTATGGAGCTTTTCGGCGGCGATGACGAAAAGGTCAAGGCTCTTGACAAGTCGATCGCAGAGCAAACGGGCTTTGTCGGCACGTACGCGGTGAGCGGTCAGACCTATTCGAGAAAGGTGGACTACAACGTGATGAGCGTGCTGTGCGGCATCGCGCAAAGCGCAACCAAATTTTCAAACGACATAAGGCTTTTGTCACATCTCAAAGAAGTGGAAGAGCCCTTCGAGTCGGGGCAAATCGGATCGTCCGCAATGGCGTACAAACGCAACCCGATGAGAAGCGAGCGCATGGCTTCGCTTGCAAGATACGTGCTTTGCGACAGCCTTAATCCCGCAATCACCGCATCGGCGCAATGGTTTGAAAGGACGCTTGACGACAGTGCCAACAGACGCATCGCAATCCCCGAGGCATTCTTGGCGGTTGACGCAATATTGGCACTTTATGACAACATAATAAGCGGTTTAACCCTTTATCCGCGCATAATTGCAAAAAATCTCGACAACGAAATACCCTTTATGGCGACCGAAAACATCCTTATGTATTGCGTCACGCACAAGGGCGGCGACAGACAGGTTTTGCACGAGGCGATCCGCCGTCACTCCGTGGACGCGGCAAAGGCGGTGAAACTTGACGGCGCGGACAACGACTTGTTGCAACGCATACAAAACGATCCGATTTTCAAGCTCACAAAAGAAGAAATCGACGAGATTTTGGACGTGAAGTCGTTTACGGGAAGAGCGGAAAAACAGGTGGAAGAATACGTATCGGAAGTTGTCGATCCCTTGCTTGAAAAGAATGCAGACAGCGTTGTCGAAACGGGCGCGGTGACGGTGTGACGAGAAAATCGAATAGCAGCTTGTAGCGGTTTGCAAAAAGTGCTTTGAGCCGCATGTTCGGAGCAGGGCGAAAAACATATATGGGCGCAATGGATACAAAAGCCTAAAAAACGTACAGACAAAACGGCGACATCGCCGAAAAATACACAATCAAATATTGGAGATATAACAATGCTTACATCAATCGTTGGTATCAACTGGGGCGACGAAGGCAAGGGACGTATGGTGGACTTGCTCTCCGAATCTCAAGACGTGGTCGTCCGCTATCAAGGCGGAAACAACGCAGGACACACCGTCATAAACGACAAGGGCAAATTTGTGCTCAATCTTTTGCCGTCAGGCATTTTGAGAGAAGACAAAGTCAACGTCATGGGCAACGGTATGGTTGTTGACATCGAGCATCTTTGCAAGGAAATCGCAAGGCTCAGAGAAGGCGGCATTTCAATCACTCCCGCAAATCTCAAAATCAGCGACAAAGCGGTGGTCTGCTGCCCCTACGACGTGGCGCAAGACTGCCTTGAAGAAGACAGACTCGGCGACAAAAAGTTCGGCTCGACTCGCCGCGGAATCTCTCCCGTGTACGCCGACAAGTACATGAAAAAGGCAATCCGCATGGGCGATATTCTTCATCCCGAATATCTCCGCTCTCGCCTTGAAACAATCGTCGATTGGAAAAACCTTATGATCAAGGACGCGTACGGCGCTGACGCATACACGGTGGACGGCTTGCTTGAATGGTTTGACACCTACGGCACTCCGCTCAAAGACTACATTTGCGACACGGGCTACTATCTCGACAAGGCTCTCAAAGAAGGCAAAAACGTCATGCTCGAAGCTCAGCTCGGCGCACTCAGAGATATCGATTTCGGCATCTATCCCTACACCACAAGCTCCAACACCATCACGGCATACGGTCCTGTGGGAGCAGGCATTCCCAACCGCAAGGTTGAAAATTCGATCGGCGTCATGAAAGCGTATTCCACTTGCGTGGGCGAAGGTCCGTTCACGGCAGAGATGTTCGGCGAAGAGGCAGAAAAATTGAGAAAAGCCGGCGGCGAATACGGCGCGGCAACCGGCAGACCGAGAAGAGTCGGCGGCTTTGACGTTGTTGCGTCCAAGTACGGTTGCATGGTGCAAGGCGCAGACGAGATCGCTCTTACAAAGCTCGACATTCTCGACACCATGGACAGAATCCCCGTGTGCGTGAGCTATGACGTGAACGGCGTTAGAGTGGACGAGTTCCCGAGCGGCGAGGCTTTGAACATCGCAAAACCGAACGTCGTATACCTTGACGGCTGGAAACAATCCACCGCAAATTGCAGAACGTTTGAAGAGTTGCCCGAAAATGCGCAAAAGTATATCGAGTACATCGAAAAGGCAATCGATTGCAAGATCAAATACATCTCCGTCGGCGCTGAGCGTGACGCGATCATAGTCAGATAAGGTCAACATGGTTGTTTTTGTAGATATCGACGACACACTGCTTGATTTCACCAAGTGTTCAAATGCCGCAATAAAAAGCGCGTGCGACAAATTCGGCGTGCCGTACACGACAACGCTCGTGGACACTTTTCACCCCATCAATCTCGACCTTTGGCACAAGCTCGAAAGAAAGGAAGTGACCAAAGAGAAGTTGTTTGACACGAGATTTCAGATCGTGTTCGACAAGTTGGGCATCAAGGCGGACGGCATAGCGTTTGAGAGTGCGTTCAGAGAAAACTTTCACGAGTCGGCAATTCTTGTGGACGGCGCAAGGGAAGTGATGGAATATCTCCACTCGAAGTACACCGTCTACGCCGCGTCCAATGCGTCTATGCACCAGCAAACCAACCGCATGAAAAAGGCGGGGCTAGACAAGTATCTTGACGGCTATTTCGTGTCGGAAGATATAGGTTTTCCAAAGCCGCAAAAAGAGTTTTTCGACGCGTGTTTCAAGTCTTTGCCCCAAGAAAAACCGCAAGACGTGGTGATGATCGGCGATTCTTTGTCCGCCGACATCAAGGGCGCAAGAGAGTACGGTTTGAAGACGATATGGTACAACCACCGCGGCGAAAGCACGGACGGAGTGGAGTGCGACCGAATTGTCGAAAAACTTGCGGATATAATGTCCATTTTGTGATTTTATAAAACAACCCGAAAAAATCGGGTTGTTTTTCAAAAAAGACACCGCACACGCGGTGTCTTTTTGCTTGAAATCTAAAATCGAATAGGAACAATCACAGTGAGTCAACGTAGTTGCATGCGTTGAATGCGGCAATCGAGCCGTCCGATGCGGCGGTGACAAGCTGGCGGATTTTCTTTGTGCGGCAGTCGCCTGCAACAAAAACTCCGTCACAAGAAGTGGTGCAGTTTTCGTCCGCAACGATATATCCTGCCTTGTCAAGTTGCACGACATCTTCAAACGCTTTGTTGTTGGGCACTTGCCCTATGCAGATAAAGGCGCATTTTGCATCGACAATCACTTGCTCGTGCGTTTTTGTGTTTTCAAAGCGGAGAGCTTCAAGCTCATCGCCCCCTATAAACTCTTTGAGCGACAAGTTGTGCGTATACTTGACGTTTGGGCGAGCAAGCACGAGATCGAGAAGTGCCTTGTCGCCGAAGAATTTGTCAAATAAAGTGCAGATATGCACGCTCTTGCAATAGCCGCTCAGTACGAGAGAATATTGCAGTGCGGTGTTTGCGTCGCCTATGACAACGACGTCTTCGCCCGTGTAGAACGCGCCGTCGCAAAGCGCGCAATAGCTCACGCCACTGCCCACCAATTCGTCTTCTCTCTCAACGCCGATTTTTCTTGGTTTTACACCCGTTGCAAGGATGATTGATTTGCACTCAAAAGTGTTGTAATCGGTGGTTAATGTGAACGTTTTGTCTGTTTTAACTATCTTTTCTGCTTTTTCAAGCTCGATTTGCGCGCCCCATTCCGAGATCTGCTCATAGAGTTTGTCCATAAGTTCCGCACCCGCGATTTTTTGGTAGGACGGGAAGTTTTCCACTCTCGGAGAGTATGCGATTTGTCCGCCGAAACTGTCGCTTTCAAGCACGAGAACGGTCTTGCCCGCTCTCAAACAGTTGAGAGCGGCGGTCATGCCGGCAGGGCCTGCGCCTATCACGATGATATCGAATTTGTCCATGGTTTTTCGCTCCTTTCAAAAAGAAAGCGGTATGGCGTGACGCCATACCGCAGTTTCAGTTGAGATTATTTTCTAGACTCGATATAGCCTTTGATCTTGCTTGCGTTGTCGTACACGTCGTATCCCGATCCGTTGGGGACGAGAAGAGTGGGGGCTTTTTTCACGCCGAAAGCAAGAGTTTGATCCTTGTTGTCTTCCGCGTCGATGACGGTGTATGCGATGCCTGCTTTGTCAAGGATTGCTTTTGCCATTTTGCAGTTGGGGCAAGTCTTGGTGGTGAAGATCAACAGCCCTTCGTCCGCGCCTTTTTGAGCATTGCAAGCACATTCGTGTTTTTCTTCCGCCTTGGGAGCGCATTGCGTGTTTTCTTCGCCCTCTTTGAATTCTTCCACGTGTTTGCCGTGGTATTGCGAAGTTGCGATGTCGTACACTTTGCGTTCCTTAAACTCGGCGCGTTTGCCGTCGTTCCAGTTCTGCACGGGGCGATAGTAGCCGGTGATACGGCTGTACACTTCCGTCTTCTTGCCGCAGATGGGGCAGGTGTATTGCTCGCCGTCCAAATATCCGTGCTCTTGGCATACGGAGTAGGTCGGGGAGAGCGTGTAGTAGGGCAGTTTGTAGTTTTCGGCAATCTTTCTCACAAGGTTTGCCGCCGCTTGCCAGCTGTCGAGTTTTTGACCGAGGAAAGCGTGGAAGACCGTGCCCGAGGTGTAGAGAGTTTGCAATTCGTCTTGGATGTCGAGAGCGGAGAAGATGTCGCTTGTGTATCCGACGGGCAAGTGCGAGCTGTTGGTGTAGTAGGGCACGTTGTCCATATTGCTTGCGCAGATGATGTCGGGATATTTTTCTCTGTCGTGTTTTGCAAGACGGTAGGAAGTGGACTCTGCGGGAGTTGCTTCAAGGTTGTACAAATCGCCGTATTCTTCTTGGTAGTCGCTGAGTTTTTCACGCATGAAGTTGAGCACTTTCTTGGTGAATTCTTGCGCTTCCTTGTGCGTCATATCTTTGCCCACCCACTTTGCATTGAGGCACGCCTCGTTCATGCCCACAAGACCGATTGTGGAGAAGTGGTTGCCAAAAGTGCCGAGATAGCGTTTGGTGTAGGGGTAGAGCCCTTCGTTGAGCAACTTTGTGATGACGTTTCTCTTGATTTTGAGAGAGCGCGCAGACACGTTCATAAGGCGAGTAAGCTCTTTGAAGAAGTCTTCTTCCGTTTGGGAGACGTAAGCGATTCTTGGCATATTTATCGTCACGACGCCGATAGAACCCGTGGATTCGCCGCTGCCGAAGAAACCGCCCGATTTTTTGCGGAGTTCGCGAAGGTCAAGACGCAAGCGGCAGCACATACTGCGCACGTCGCTGGGCTCCATATCGCTGTTGATATAGTTGGAGAAGTACGGAGTGCCGTATTTTGCGGTCATTGTGAAGAGCAAGCGGTTGTTCTCGGTGTTGGACCAATCGAAATCTCTTGTGATGGAGTAGGTGGGGATGGGGTATTGGAAACCGCGGCCGTTGGCGTCGCCTTCGATCATGATCTCGATAAACGCCTTGTTGACCATTGCCATTTCCTTCTCGCAGTCCTTATACTTGAAGTCCATTTCCTTGCCGCCGACGATTGCGGGCAGTTCTGCAAGGTCGTTTGGCACAACCCAGTCAAGCGTGATGTTGGTGAAAGGTGCTTGCGTGCCCCAGCGCGACGGGGTGTTGACGCCGTAGATGAAAGATTGGATGCATTGTTTGACTTCTTTGTAGGAAAGGTTGTCCACCTTGACAAACGGCGCAAGATAGGTGTCGAAAGAGCTGAACGCTTGTGCGCCTGCCCATTCGTTTTGCATTATGCCAAGGAAGTTGACCATTTGGTTGCAGAGTGTGGAAAGGTGTCCCGCAGGCGAAGACGTGATCTTGCCGGGGATACCGCCCAAGCCTTCCTTGATGAGCTGTTTGAGTGACCAGCCCGCGCAATATCCGGTGAGCATGGAAAGGTCGTGGATATGAATTTGCGCTTCGCGGTGCGCCTTTGCAATCTCATCGTCGTATATCTCGCTCAGCCAATAGTTTGCCGTCACCGCGCCGGAGTTGGACAGGATAAGTCCGCCCACGGAGTAGGTCACGGTGGAGTTTTCCTTCACGCGCCAGTCGTTGATTTTGAGATAGTTGTTGACGGTGTTCTTGTAGTCGAGCATCGTGGAGTTCATCTCACGAAGTTTCTCGTGTTGCTTTCTGTAGAGAATGTATGCTTTTGCCACTTCGACGTAGCCGGATTGGATGAGCACCACTTCCACCGCGTCTTGAATGTCCTCAACGCTCACGCAGTCGTCTTTCACCTTATCATTGAAAGTCGCAGTAACGCGCAAAGCAAGCATATCGATGATGTCGTCGCTGTAGTTTTTGCCCACTGCGCCAAACGCTTTTTCGATTGCCACCTTGATTTTGTTGAGATTGAACGGAACGATGTTTCCGTCTCTTTTTTTGATGTTCAACATAGTATTGAAAATCTCCTTTTGAAAATGTGCCCCTTTATTATAGCAAGCGTGCGCGATATGTCAAGGGTAAACCGCAAAATAAAGTGTGAAACTTTTTTGAGAAACACTACATATTGTGTATTTGTTGATTTTTGGCACAATTTGTCAATTCCACTTTTCGTGTCTTAAAAATGCGTGTTTTTGGCAATGTAAACGGCTATGTGAAAAAGCAATCGGCAATCTAACGCGCTCTATTGCAATGCGGATTTTTGTCACGGCAAAGCATTTGCCACAACATATAGTGTGCAAAAACTTGCCCTTGAAAACAAGATGATCGTATGATAGTATAAGAGTGAAGGATAAGATGTAGGGGGGGTGAGTTTTATTTCCACGACACCATTAACAAAAAAACAAATAATCGTAATCGTGGCAAGTGTACTTGCTGCGGTATTATGCATCGTAGGAATTGGTTTGGCGTGTGCGCGGGTGAGCCTAACAGAGAAAATAAAATTTGTGCAGGGAAATTATTGCGGAAATGCGTATATTTCAAATGCGGATATGGCAAGTTTTGCAATAGAATTGTCGCTGATTGAAATTGAAAAGTCGGCATTTGACGAAGCTAAATCAACCAACGTGGTGAAAGACGTTGTCGGGAACAAATTTTTCAGAATCGAATTTGCGGTTTCAACCGAAGAAAGTAGAGTTGTGAAAGATTTGACGTTTGATTCAATAACCTTCAACGGCAGATTTTACACATACAAATTTTTGAGCGGCTCGGGAGATGAGGTGTGTTTTTCTCCCCATGCATATCAAAAGGACAACATATATTTTGACTTATATTATTCGGTTGACAACATTGAATATTACGGCAAGATTTGTCCTTGAAAACAAATCGAGCATGCGATAGCATAAAGATGGGGGGGGAGAAATAAGATGAAATGATGTGGGTTTGAGAAAAACCGTCAAGATATAATGCAAAAAAAGGCACGCGGTTGCGTGCCTTTTGAAATGTTTTGAGATATGGAAATCAGTTTTCTTCGGTGGGGGCGGAGTCCGTCGTTTCGGCGGTTGCTTTTTTGCTGCCCCAGTTGCGCATGACAAGAAATTTGTTGCCCAAAAAGCTGATGACAAGCGCGGCTATTCCGCCAACTGCTTGACCTGCAAGGTTGAACAACAGCCCGAGTGCGCTGCTCGGAGTGGGGTTTGCGCCGTAGCAGGCGGACGTGATTGCGCCGCCGAGAAGCGTTTGCATAAAGATGATGAACACGGCAAGTATGGTGTACATGATGCCCGAGATCACAACGTTGTTGGTGCAGTTGAAGGTTTTCTTTCTGTTGAGCACAAACGTCAGCACTTGTCCCGTGATCGAGCCGACCAAAAAGCCGATAAATTCCGCGGTGGTTTCGTATCCGAAGATCGAGAAGTTGCCCACGGGTATGCCTTGGAAGGGTTCCGCAAGCACGCCGCCTGCGTATTTTAGCTGGGTGAGCGCAAGTGTGAGTATCAGCTGCGAGCCGCCGCATATAAAGCTGAACAGGGTGAACACCACCATTTGCCTTACGTTCTCGTTTGCGTTGATTTTGTCAACGAGCTTTTGAAGACCTTTGGGCAGTTTTGCTTTTTTCTTTTTGGGCGGCATATCGTTGTCGCCGTCATTTTTGGCGTCGCAATCTGCGACTTTTTCCATTGTTTCTTTGTCTTGGCAGACGTCGCTTTCGCTCTTTGTTTCGTCCATAATTTTCGTCCTTCGTCGCGTATCGCAACAAGAAAATTATATAATAACCGAAGATTATTTGTCAATATGCGATATCTTTTTCAGCACGGAAATGTGAAAATCGCACGTGAGCGACAGCTCGGTCTTTGCTCGGACTTTTTCCACGGAGTCCTTGGGTGCGCGGTAGACGTACGGCGTCATTGTGAGAAGATTGTCGATTTGATTGCCGCTGGCGGTGACGGTGTAGGTCAACTCTTTTTCAAGCGCAAGCTCAAAGTCCGAGCAGGGCGGCAAAGACGTGGTGTTGTCCCTGACGTTTTCATACAACGCTTGCCTAAGTTCGAGCAAGTGGTTGCCGTACGGATATGCAACAATCAGCACTCCGCTGTCTTTGAGCACGCGCGAGTATTCTTGCATCGCGTATGGCGAAAACACGCACGTCACAACGTCAAACGACTTGTTCGCAAACGGCAAATCATAGACGCTTGCCACCGCAATATGCGCCGCCTTGTTGCGTTTTGCCGCAATTTTGACGGCATGCTTTGACACGTCCACGCCGAAATATTCGTCATCCGCATTATCGCGCGCACGCGCGAGCGCGTTCAAATAATATCCCGTGCCCACCCCTGCGTCCAAAAGCGTTATTTTTTCGGGGAAACGCTCGGTTATCTCTTTTGCGATCTCGCTTGCGAGCGGCAGATAAAAATCGCCGTCAAGAAAATCGCGCCTTGCGCGCACCATATCTTTGTTGTCGCCGGGATCTTTGGAGTTTTTGTCCTGCGGATTGAGAAGGTAGAAATAGCCTTCTTTGGCGCGGTCAAAGACGTGAGCGTGACTGCACACGGCGCATTTGTCGCTTTCGCAAAGCGGAGTTTTGCATACGGGGCAAAGAAAAGTTGTCATAGGCATATTATACCAAATTTTTTTCGTATAGCAATAGATTGCAACTTTATTGCATACCAATCTCTCGTGTGGTATACTGAAAGCATGTTGGAACTTCTTGCGCCCGCAGGAGATATGACCGCGTTTGAGACCGCGCTTATGAGCGGAGCGGACGCCGTGTATCTCGGGCTTGACGATTTTAACGCGCGTATGAAAGCGCAAAACTTCACGTCCGATAACATTGCGGACGTGGTTTCGCGCGCTCATTTTTACGGTGCGAAAGTGTACGTGACAATCAACACCATTTTGCAAAACACGGAGTTTACAAGGCTTATTTCGATTGTTAAAGTTGCGATTGGCGCAAAAGCGGATGCATTCTTGGTGCAAGATCTCGGTGTGTGCAAGGTGTTGAAAGATTGCTTCCCCGATATATGCCTGCACGCAAGCACGCAAATGGGAGTGCACAATCTCTATGGCGCGCAAGTGGCAAAAGAGCTGGGAGTGGAGCGTGTGGTGTTATCACGCGAAACGAAACTCGAAGACATAAAAGCAATAAAAGAAAACACCGACCTTGAAATAGAATATTTTGTGCAAGGCGCGCTGTGCATTGCATTTTCCGGCAACTGCTATCTCTCAAGCGTGGAGCAGGGCGCAAGCGGCAATCGCGGACTTTGCAAACAGCTCTGCCGTCTTTCCTACAAGGCGAAGGCAGGCAAGGACGAGCAAAGCGGATACCTTTTAAGCGCAAGAGATTTGTGCCTTGCAAAGAGCGTCAATCAGCTTGCAAAAGCGGGAGTGAACTCGTTCAAGATCGAAGGCAGGCTAAGACGAGAAGGCTATGTCGCCGCGGCGGTGCAGACGTACAGAAAAGCGGTGGATTTTGCAAGATCCGACAAGGATTATATCCCGAGCAAAAGCGAGATGCGGGATTTGAAAGTCGCCTACTCGCGCGGAGAGTATCTCGAACGCGCGTATCTCGACGACGGCACGCCGTTTGTTGTGGAAAAAAGATTCAACAATCACACGGGAGTCAAAATAGGCTACGTCAAATCCGTTAAGGAGTTTAAGGACGGCTTGTTTGAGATCTTCATCGTTTCGGACAAGGAGCTTGAAAAAGGTGACGGCTTGAAATTCTTCGACAAGGACGTGGAAAAGGCAAGTCTTGGTGTGGGGCAGGCAAGCAAGGCGGGCGGCACATACAGCGTGGTGAGCAAGACCAAGGTCAAGCCCGGCTGGCAAGTCAATCTCATTTGCGATGCGAAAAAGGACAAAATCGCATTGTCTGAGCAACGCTACGTCCCCATAGACATATCAGTCGTTGCCAAGGCGGGCAAACCCATTGAAATGACTGCGTCCGCAACCACGCGTAAGGGAGTTGTGAGCGTGACAAAGGCGGCGGCAGAGCTTGAAAAAGCCAAAAACGCGCCCACGGATGCAAACGATATATCCGCGTCTTGCTCCAAGACCGCCGACAGCGGCTTTTCGGTGAGAGAGTGCGTTGTTGACACTGACGGCGTGTTTGCTCCAAAGTCCATGCTCAACGCTTTGAGAAGGGACGTGCTTTGCGAGCTGAAAGACAAGCTTGTCAAGGCAAACGAGCCTAGAGAAGTGGGGGTAAATCAAGCGAAAATAGACGAATATTTGACGGCGGAATTTGAAGAAGTGAAGGCAAACAGAATGTTTGTCGCCAAAGAGCATCAATACGGCGATTTGATGAAAAGGGGCGATAAAGTCGCAATCTATCCGAGCGAATACACGGTGACGGCGGTGAAGAGATTGCTTGACGAATACGATCTTGACGGCAGTGAAGTCGCGCTCGGCTTGCCAATCATCGCAAGCGGAAAAGATATTAAAGTCATAGAAAATCTGCTTGCGGATATGCCTATCATAAAAACGCTCGTGTCGCACAACGTCTACGGCTTGTATTTTGCAAGAAAAGGTTACGAAATAGTGGCAGGGCAAGGACATAATATCGCCAACGGGTATGCGGTTTTGGCGGCAGAGCAACTCGGCGCACACGCCTATGAGCCGTCTTTGGAATATCGAGATTTTGCCGCCCGTGACAGGATAAAGAGATACGCTCCGAGCAAGGATATCGCGCTGATGACCTTTGCGCATTGCCCCTACAAGACGCTCTACGGCAACGATTGCAAAAACTGCAAATACAAGGGGGATATCACCCTTTCAAGAGAAAAGCGCGTCTACACCGTCAAGCGCACGAGAGTCGCCGCCTGCTATTTCGGGCTGTATCCGTCCCAAAGCTGAGATTTTGAAAAGCGACAACTTTATGCTTGTCAAAAACGATAGATTGTGCTAATATAATTTAAGCGAAAGCGAATCAAAATTTGTAAGGAGACAAGACTATGCCCAGAGTTATCAGCGATGAGTGCATCCAATGCGGTGCGTGCGCAGATACTTGCCCGGTCGGCGCAATTGCAGAAGGCGACAGCAAATACGTTGTCGATCCCGATCAATGCATCGATTGCGGAGCATGTGAAGACGGCTGCCCCGTCGGCGCAATTTCTGAACAATAATAGAAATTTTTGAAAACAAGAAGAAAAAGCACTCGAATCGAGTGCTTTTTCTTTTCTCCAAATGCAGAGTTTGTGTATAAGTGCGTTTTGTGCGTATATAAGTGCGCTTTGAATGAGTTTTCGTTTCGGGCGCAACTGAAAAACTTTGTCATGTTGTCAATGCAAATACCACCCTATTGTCATTGCGAGCCGACTTGTTCGGCGTGGCAATCTCGCGGCAGCGGAATGGTGTAGAAAGACGTGCATATAGTGGCGTTTCGTTTCCACGAGATTCTTCGCTTGCGCTCTGAATGACAAGGATAATTTGTATTTCTCCATTCGTCATGTTGTCAATGCAAAGCGGAGCAACTTGCTTGCAATGGTTGCGTAGCGTATGTATTCACGTAGCAACACCTTTGAAAAAGGCAAAACCGCAGATTTCTATGCGCAAGCATAGCAGTTGTGAGTAGCCTGCCGAAACATCCAACCGACAGGCGTATATCTTGCATGTTTTTTCGCTGCGCTAGATCCTTCGACAAGCTCAGGATGACATGGATAATTGTATCTCACCTGTTATTTCATAGTTGTAAAAACTGCGATATTTAGATGAAGAACAAGAAAGAGCCATGATAACGGCAACCCTAATGTACTATGTGTACATGAGTTGTCGGGAGCGTGGCTCTGTAAGGAACGCAGTGACGGAATAGCGATTGTTACGCTTTGCGTCAATCGCGTCCGAAGTTGTTCGCTAAATAGCGCAGTTTTCGGCGCGGTTAGCAAAACAAAAGCCTAATGCGGCTCTCGGCGTTGCTTGCAAGCAAGCCATGCCGTTGCCGCAATGACGGCTTTTGTTACAAGTCATCCGCATCCTGCACGGGTTTTTCGCCGTCGGGGACGGTGGGGTAGCCGTCGGAGTCGGGCGTGCCGGTGTAGCTGCCGTTGGGATCGTACAGCGAGCGAAGGTTTTCGCTTGTGGACAGGTTGCTGTGGCTTTGAGCGCGGCGGAACTTGCGTTGTTTGCGTATTTTCATAGAAATCTCCTTTTTGTATGGTTGGTATACGTATTGTGTGCAAATCTTAATTATTTATAAATTTTATAAAAGTTTCATAAAACCATAGAAAACCGTACAAATATATGATAAAATACAAAATGCAATATAATTGAGTCGGATTATCGGACGAATGGACGATAAAAGACGCAATTTTTGAAATAACAAAAATAACGGCAGGACAGTAAAACTATGAAAAACGGCGGCATCGACAAGAGAGTTGTGAAAACCAAAAACGCGATTTTTGACGCGTTCAAGCAACTCGTGCAACAAAAAGATATGGCAGACATATCTATAAGCGAACTCACTCAAAAAGCCAACATCACTCGAAGCACGTTTTATATGTACTACGACACGGTGGGTGACGTACGTTCGGACATCGAGAACGAGATCGTGGCTCGCATAGACAAGATTATGAGCGAAGCGGATCTGCTCAACAGCATGACCGATCCCTATCCCCTTTTCAGCGCGCTGGCAAGCGAGATCACCGAGCAAGACCGTGACAATCGCTATATTTTGTCCAGCACAAACTCGGGGCAACTCCTTGACAAAATCAACGAAAGATTTGTCACCGCATACGTGCATTTCATCACCGAGGCGAACGACGGCACGGACATCGGCAAGGCGAGATACATTGCCGCGTTCACGATTGCGGGCATGACGGAATGTTTCAAGATTTGGTTCAATCACAAGAGCAGTATCACTCTCGAAGAGCTCTGCAAAAACATTGCCGAAGTCGTAAGCCGCGGGCTTGCATGGATTTTGGCAAACAAAGCCGACAGAGAAGACAAAAACCAAGACAACGAATGATCTCGTTTTGCACGAGATAGGGAAGGATAATTTTCGGCGGCGAGATTTTGCCGACGAGCGAATGATGAGATTACGGCACATTATAGCGCAACTTAAAAAATGACAGCATAAAAGGGGTACACTATGCTTCAGCTTAAAAACATCGTAAAAGACTATCCGACCGCCACCACGACGGTGCACGCATTGCGCAAAGTTTCGCTCAATTTCAGAGAGAGCGAGTTTGTCGCGATTCTCGGCCCGAGCGGATGTGGCAAAACGACCATGCTCAACATAATAGGCGGACTCGACCGATACACGAGCGGCGATCTTGTGATCGGCGGCGTGTCCACTGCGGAATTTGACGACGAACACTGGGACGCGTACAGAAACGCGACCATAGGGTTCGTTTTTCAGTCATACAATCTCATTCCGCACCTGACCGTTCTCGAGAATGTCGAGCTTGCTCTCAAACTTGTAGGCGAGAAGAAAAAGACGCGTAGAGCCAAGGCTATTGCCGCTCTTCACAGAGTCAATATGCACGAGGAAATCAACAAGCGTCCTAATCAGCTCTCGGGCGGACAGATGCAGCGCGTCGCAATCGCAAGAGCGATCGTCAACGATCCCAAGATCATTCTTGCAGACGAGCCCACGGGCGCGTTGGACAGTGAATTGAGCGTGCAAGTTATGGACATCTTGCAAGAGATTTCCAAGACTCGCCTTGTCATCATGGTTACGCACAACGCCGAGCTTGCTTATCAGTACTGTTCGAGGATTTGCAAGTTCAAGGACGGCGAGTTGATTGACGACACCAACCCGTACAACCCCGATGAAGAGCCGCAAGACGTTGCTGCGACAAGCGACATAATCGACGTTGACAGCATAGAAGAATTTGTCGGCAATGCGGACGCTCCTGCAAACGACAAAATCGAAGATATTGTCACAACAGACGTTTTACCTGCTAAAAACGATGATATAAACGTCCAAATCGTGCGCAACGACACCGACGCCACAAGCAAGAAGAAAAAGAAAGTTTCCAACCGCAAGCGCAAAGCCGCCATGCAAAAAATCGAAGGCGAAACCGAGAAACTTTTTGACAAACTGGGGCTCAACAGCCTTACAAAAAAGAAGAAACATAAAGACAAAGCCTTCAAGCCAACGTCCATGAGCGGCGGCATGGCTTTCGGGCTTAGTCTTCGCAACCTTATATCCAAAAAACGCCGCACGTTCCTGACCGCGTTTGCCGGCTCGATCGGCATAATCGGTCTTGCGCTCGTGCTGTCCATATCCAACGGTTTCAATCTGTACGTTGACAAGATGCAGACCGAGATGCTCGCAGGTGTGCCGCTCGGCGTGTATCAATACAACATCAAAGATTCGGCGGTTATGGATCTTATGCTCAATTTCACCACCGCGCAAAAACCCGGCGCGTACCCCGAAGGCGACAAGATCGGAGTCAAGTCGGGCGAGTCAAGCACGCTCGGATTCTTGAACAAGTTTATCGAGTCCTTCCTTGACGGCGTGACAAAGAACGATTTGAGCGAAGAGTTCACCGAATATATGAAGAAAATGCCCAAGGAAGACTATGACGCGATGAGTGTATCATACGGGCTTCGCTACAATCTCGTGCGCAAGGGCTACGACTCAAACGGCAACGTGCAGTACACGGACGTGTCCCAGCACCCCGAGCCCACTTCGGCAATGGGCATAGCCACCACCGTGTTCGGTGAAAACGGATTGCAATCCAAGTATTGGCAAACGCTCGTGGGCGATGAGCAAACCATGCTCAAAGACTACGACCTTATCGGCGAAAACAGCCGCTATCCGCAAAACAAAAACGAGATTCTCCTTTCCGTCAACACCGACAACTCCATCAGCAAAACGTTGCTCTCGGCGTTCGGCATGGATCTGTACAAGAAGGACGCAAGCGGCAATCTCATTCTCAGCGAAGACGGCAAACCCGTCGAAATGACCGCAGACGAGATAACTTCCGACTATTTCATCGGTCAAACCTTCAAGCTCATCGACAATGACGACTACTACAAGTTCGACACCGAAGAAGACGCATACGAAGATCTCAATTTTGACCTTAACACGCTCACGTGGGGCTACAAAAAGGACCAACAAAGTCGGTTGCAGTCGATGTACGACGGCGCGGGTACGGAATTGAAAATCGTCGGCGTCATCCGCAAGAAAGAGAAGAGCGCGCGCTCCTACGTCACGTCTGCGCTTTGCTTCACGCCCGAACTTGCAGAATGGGCACTCGCAAGAGCTTATGACAGCCAAGTCGCGACCTTCCAAAGACAGCCCGAAAACATGGATAGCAAGACCACGATTTTCGGCAGAAGTATCCCCAACACAGAGCTGTCCGAAAACAAGTCCGTCACGTCACTCATCTCGAGTCCGTGCCTTGAATTTGACTATTTCTGCAAGGCGGTGGGCGCGTCAAAAGCGTCAAGCTACATCACCGTTTTCCCCGGCGACATCACCCAAAAGGAAGCGGCAGGCAAGTATATCGACAACTATCGCAATGCTGCCGGCTCGCACAACGGCTACTTTGACGTGTCGGCAATGTTCTTGTACAACATCAACGCAATTCTCAGTCTTGTTTCTGCTATGCTCATCGCGGTTGCGGCAATTTCGCTTGTCGTGTCCACCGTCATGATTGGCGTCATCACGTCCAACTCCGTCATCGAACGTACTCGAGAAATTGGTATCCTGCGTGCTCTCGGCGCGCGAAAACGCGACATACGTCACGTCTTCCTTGCCGAAACATCGCTCATCGGTCTTGCCAGCGGACTTATCGGCATCTTGCTCACCTACATTCTGTGTCCGCTCATCTCTCTCGTCATCAAAGCCGTCACCGGCATCGGATCGCTCCTGCATTTCCATCCCTTGCACGCTATCCTTCTCGTCGTTCTATCCCTTGCTCTCACCGTCATTTCAGGCATTTTGCCGGCAATCGGCGCGTCAAGGAAGAATGTTGTCGATGCTCTCCGCGTCGACTAAAACCGCGCTAAATAGCGAATAACTTCGGCAGAGCCACGCTCCCGTCAGCTCACGTACGTCTAGTACGCTAGGGTTGCCGTTAGCGTGGCTCTTTCTTGTTCTTCATATATTTAGCGCGGTTTTACAAACCGCACTATTGAGCGAATAGCTTTGTCAAAGCCCCTTGTCCATCAACTCATGTGCGCATAGCACATTAGGGTTGCTGTTCAAGGGGCTTTTGACGCGATTGGCTTCGCAACAATCGCTATTTAACGCACTCTTCATCTATTTATTGCGGTTTTACAAACGACACAATTTCGTAGCGTACTTATAAACGGAATGTGTTTATTGTGAGTGAGCGTTCGCAAGGCGAACGCCGAGATAAGCGCCGAGCTTGACGGTTGTACGAGCGACTGCGCCGTGTTGTTGGCTACTGCCTGGCGCACAAAGCGTGGTGGCATAACAAGGGGACGATACTTATCTATGCGAGTGCCGCCTGTCTTCCCCGCGAGCGACGGACAGTTTTGTAGAGAAAGCACTTTATACGAGTGGTGGAAGAAATACCGGCACGGACCGGAAAGATGGGGCATTTCTTTTTAGGTTTTACACGTACAACTTTTGTAGAGATGAGAACAAAACAAAAATTATTCATTATTCATTATTAATTCCACAAATCTTCAAGTTTTTGTTGCGTATGTTTTGCGTTTTTGTTTGCAAATCCAACTTTTTGGGCGAAACTTTAAAAAAGCATTGAAAACGGGTGTGGCAAGTGTTATAATCTTTTATCATTATTAAGAATATAAATAAAAGGCGAAATTTTGTTTATGGATGAAGTCAGAACAATCAAATTGAAAGAGAGCATCTTGCAAAACAACGATGCGGATGCGGCAAAGTTGCGCGGCGAGCTTGACGAAATGGGCGTGTTTTATATCAACGTCATGTCGTCCCCGGGCAGTGGAAAGACCACGCTTCTTTGCGCGCTCACAAAGGCGTTGAAGGACAGATGCAAAATCGGCGTTATGGAAGCGGACATTGACGGCGACGTTGACGCATACACAGTGCGTCAAGCGGGTGCGGAGTCCATTCAACTGCACACGGGCGGCATGTGCCATCTCGACGCGGATATGTCGCGACAAGGGTTCAAGGAGTTCAAGACAGGCTCGGACATCGTGTTTTTGGAGAACATCGGCAATCTCGTGTGTCCTGCGGAGTTCGACACGGGCGCGCATCTCAATCTCGTGTTGTTGTCCGTCCCCGAAGGCGATGACAAGCCGCTGAAATACTCGCTTATGTTCTCATCGGGGGACGCTGTTGCGATCACCAAGATAGACACGGCAAAATATTTTGACTTTGACGTTGACAAGTGCAAGCAATACGTTGCAAAGCTCAACCCGAACACAACGTGTTTCACCGTATCGGCAAGAAGCGGTGAAGGGGTGGACGCACTCGCCGACTGGATATATTCCAAATACACGGCATGGAAGGTGGCCAAATGAAGATTATATCCGTCAAAGAAAGCGTGTTTTCTCAAAACGACAAAGTCGCAGACCAAACAAGAGCCACTCTCAAAGAGCAGGGCACGTATCTTATCAACGTCATGTCATCTCCGGGTAGTGGCAAGACGACTCTTTTGTCCGCTCTTATCAACGCGCTCAAATCAAGGCTGAAAATCGTGGCTATGGACGTTGACATCGAGACGGACGTAGACGCAAGACGTCTTCACGACAACACGGGCGTGATGAGCGTTCAGGTGCACAACGGCGGTCTTTGTCACATAGACGCGGACATGGTGAAAGAGAGCTTGTCCCAAGCGGATTTTCCCAAGTCTGACCTTATTATTCTTGAAAACATAGGCAATCTTGTGTGTCCTGCGGAGTTCGATACGGGCGCGCATCTCAACATGATGCTCTTATCCGTGCCAGAAGGCGACGATAAGCCGCTCAAATATCCGCTTATGTTTGAAAAGTGTGACTTGGTTGCGGTGACCAAGATCGACACGCTCGAAGCGTTTGACTTCGACATGACAAAGTTCAAAGAGCGAGTTTTGGCTCTCAACCCCAACGCGCAGATATATCCTGTCAGCGCAAAGACGGGCGAAGGGCTTGACGAGCTTGCAGATAAAATTTTCAAAACCATAAAAGAATTCAAAGGAGAAAATGAAAATGGCTGAGATGAGCAAAGCATACGTCCCGGAATTTATGGGTGATCCCAATCCGAGAAAGAAGATTCTCAAATTGGCAAGAAAGATTACGGACTGCGTCGATCACAAGATCAAAGGCGTCACCGTAAACGACCCCGAATATTGGGGACTTGCATGTATCATGACAGACGAGATGGCAGACGTGGCACTCTCGATGAAAGTGCGTCACCACTACACCATCGAAGAGCTTGAAGCGATGAATCCCAATTTTGAAAAAGAAAAATTGCACGACATCGTCAAGCAAATGAGCGACATCGGTATTCTCGAATACGACTACGGCAATCATTACGACGACAACGGTCCTATTCCCGGTGCAAAGAAAGTGCGTCGTTACACGTTGCCCATGTTCGTTCCCGGTTCTGCGGAGTTCACCAACATGATCAAAAGACAACTTGACGAGCATCCCGAGCTTGCAATGTTCTTTGAGAGAATGACCTATCTTCCCTTGACGATGGTCACTCCTATGGTTCCTGCAGGCGGCGCAGGTATCGGTATGCACGTCATCCCCGTTGAGAAAGCAATCGAGATGGAAAACGGCACGATCGACATCGAACACCTTTCTTACTGGCTCAAAAAATACGAAGGTCACCTTGGCGTTGGCATTTGCTCTTGCCGCTATGGCAGAGCCAAACTCGGTGAAGGCTGCGGCGACTCTTGTGAAGATTGGTGTATCGGCGTCGGCGATATGGCTGACTACTGCCGCGAGACCGGAAAAGGTCACGACATCACCTACGACGAAGCAATGCAAATTCTTCGCAACGCAGAAGCAAACGGCTTTGTTCACCAAATCACCAACATTGACGGCAAAAACAAGATTTTTGCAATCTGCAACTGCAACGTGAACATCTGCAACGCTTTGCGTACGTCACAACTTTTCAACACTCCCAATATGTCAAGAAGCTCCTTCGTGGCAAGAGTGGAAAAAGACAAATGCGTGGCTTGCGGCAAATGCGTCGAATATTGCCCCGCAGGCGCAGTCAAACTCGGACAAAAACTTTGCACCAAGCAAGGCGAGATCGAATATCCCAAGCACGAACTTCCCGACAATCTCAGCTGGGGCCCGGACAAGTGGGATGAAGACTACCGCGACAAAAACCGTATCAACTGCTACGAAACGGGTACTTCTCCTTGCAAGGTTGCTTGCCCTGCACACATCGCAGTTCAAGGTTACATCCGCAAAGCAAAAGAAGGCAAATACAGAGAAGCTCTTGCTCTCATCAAGAAGGACAACCCGTTCCCGGCAATCTGCGGACGCGTCTGCAACAAGCGTTGCGAGGCGGCTTGCACGCGCGGAACTATTGATGAGGCTGTCGCAATCGACGATATCAAGAAATTCATTGCAGAGCAAGATTTGCACGCAGAGACCAGATACGTTCCCGAAGTGGTAATTCCGTCCAACGTTGACAAACAATGGAGCCAGAAGATCGCAATCATCGGCGCAGGCCCTGCAGGACTTTCTTGCGCATACTATCTCGCAACCAAAGGCTACAAACCCACCGTGTTTGAAAAGAACGAAAAACTCGGCGGTATGCTCACCTACGGCATCCCGTCCTACAAACTCGAAAAAGACGTCATCGAAGCGGAAATCGATATTCTCCGTGAACTCGGCGTTGAATTCAAGACCGGCGTGAACGTCGGCAAAGACGTCACTCTCGATCAATTGAGAGCGGAAGGCTACAAGGCATTCTACATTGCAATCGGTTGCCAAGGCGGCAGATTGCCGGGAGTCCCGGGCGAAGACGCAATCGGCACCGATATGGCTGTGTCCTTCTTGCATGCGGCAACCGAAAATCACGACAGAAAATTGCAAGGCAAGACAGTCGTCATCGGCGGCGGCAACGTTGCTGTGGACTGCGCACGTACGGCTGTTCGCTTCGGCAGTGAAGAAGTGGGTATGTATTGCCTCGAATCAAGAGACACGATGCCCGCAAGCAAGAAAGAAATCGAAGAAACCCTTGCAGACGGCATCACCGTCAACAACGGTTGGGGTCCGAAGGAAATTCTCAAGAACGAAGACGGCACCGTCAAGGCAGTCGTGTTCAAGAAGTGCTTGAGCGTCATCGATCCCGCAACCAAGAGATTCAGCCCCAAATATGACGAAAACGACACCATCACCGTTGAGGCAAGCAACGTCATCTTCGCAATCGGTCAAACGATCGTGTGGGACGACCTTCTCAAGGGAAGCAAGGTGCAATTCCATCACGGCAACTATCCTGTTGCGGACTCTCTCACTTATCAAACGGCAGAGCCCGACATCTTCGTCGGCGGTGACGTGTACAGCGGTCCGAAATTTGCAATCGACGCAATCGAAGCAGGTAAGAACGCGGCAGTTTCACTCCATCGTTTCGTACAACCCGGCACGAGCATGACCATCGGTCGCAATCGTCGTGACTTCATCGAGCTTGACAAAGACAACATCGTCATCGACAGCTACGACACCGCAGGCAGACAAGAAGCAAAAGAGCTTGACGGCGACAAACACTCTTTCAGAGATCTGCACGGCACTCTCACCGAAGAGCAAGTTCACACCGAAGCGTCTCGTTGCTTGGGCTGCGGCGCAAGCGTCGTGGACGAGAACAAGTGCATAGGCTGCGGCATCTGCACCACCAAGTGCGAATTTGACGCAATCCATCTGCACAGAGAACATCCCGAATGTTCCACCATGGTCCGCAGTGAAGACAAGTTCAAGGCAATTCTCCCGTATGCGTTCAAGCGCGGCATGAGAATTATCTTCGGCAAGAAAACCGCCGCGGAAAAAGCGTCACAAAAGAAACACAAAGAAGCGGTCAAAGCCGCAAAAGCAGCCAAAAAGGCAAACAAATAAGGAGCAATAATCATGCACGAGTTGGGAGTGGTGTTCCACATCGCAGACCTTGTCAGCGACGTGGCAAAAGAGAACAAAGCAGACAAAATCAAGAAAGTCGTTATGCAAATCGGTGAAGTGTCAACCGTCGTCAACGATCAGTTGATCGATTGTTGGAATTGGAACGCCAATCGCTCCGACCTTCTTCGCGGCTGCACTCTTGAGATCGACCCCATTCCCGCCGTCACCTATTGCGAAGACTGCTCCAAAGAGTACCCCACCGTCAAATTTGGCAAAATATGCCCCTACTGCGGCAGCGAGCATACATATTTGATTAGGGGGAATGAGGTGGTTATTAAGGAAATCCAAGTGGATTAAAACCGTGCTAAACGGCGACTGACTTTGTCAGCACCCCGAGCCTGTCAACTCATGTACGCATAGTACATTAGGGTTGTCATTCTCGGGGTGCTTTCGCGTCATTCATCCGTTTAGCGCGGTTTTATTTAATGCATAAAATAGCGAATAACTGCGTCAGAGCCTGCCCCATAAATAGTCACGTACGTCAAGTACGCTCCTATCTATGTTGGCAGGCTCTTCCTTGTTCTTCATCTATTTATCGTGTTTTTACAAACGACACAATTTCGGAGCGT
>ULSH01015212.1_pt1 | contig 32912 bp, 32 predicted proteins | sample 1956151 | NCBI WGS metagenome assembly ULSH01 (sample SAMEA4835702, study PRJEB28245) | human gut metagenome | biome: gut microbiome; material: fecal sample | place: Denmark | collected 2008 | reverse complement strand
TTTTAGATATTTCACCTGTCTACTTGACAAGGGGCATATCACATGGGGACAGCGGCACTTAGATTATCTGAAGCAGCACCGAAAGGTTACATACACCAATCTTCTCACAAGCGGCAGACTCAATCCCTATCTTGCCGACATCGACAGGCAGGCACAGGAACGCTTTGAAAGGCTCATAGAGGGCATGAAACAGGCACAGGGCATAACGGAAAGCCTAAAGGAAGAAAACGCCTTAGATTGGACAGGGCGGCTCAATAACATAAGGGCGTGTGCGAGGGAGATTGTGAACGAGGAAATTATTTACAATTAGATGATGATGGCGGTAGAGAGGAATCTTTGCCGTCATTTATAAAATGGTTGCGAATGAATGATTGCTTGACATGCATATAAAATTTACTTATAATGACTAAGGAAACAAATTCAGTCAAAAGAGGTGAACCTATTGCCAAAGAGTTATTCTGAACAGGAAAAAGAATACATAAAGAAACGGCTGAAAGAGGAAGCCGCAAAGTGTCTTGCCCAATATGGAGTACGTCACACAACCGTTGATGAAATCGTACAACGGGTAAATATACCAAAAGGAACATTCTACCTGTTTTATAAATCAAAAGAGCTGTTATTGTTTGAAGTCATTTTAGAAGAACATGAAATGATTGAGCAGAAAGTGTATCGGGCTGTAAATGAAATGAAACAGGATGGGGATATTGCCGAGCAGCTAATAAGGATTGTTTGTGATTTATTTATTTTAGCTTCCAAGTCACCGATTTTGAAAATGATAGGCACAAAGGAAGTTGAGATACTGGCAAGGAAACTTCCGCCAGAGGTTTTGAAAGAACATTTGGAGCATGACAGTTCTGCCGTGGAGAAAGTTTTCTCTGTATTGCCTGTTAAGGATGGGGCAGATAAAGACACCTTTAGTGCTGCTTTCCGTGCGATTTATTTCGCTACGTTGCATGAGGAGGAAATCGGAGAAAAATATTTTGAAGATGTCCTCTATCTCTTGATAAAAGGTTTAGTAAATCAAATTTTATAATAATTGGCTGTAGTTTTTATGGCTACAGCCATATAACAACGCTCAAATTGACTATTAAGAAATATTAGTCAAATAGTATGGATGGAGGAAAGGAAAATGAAGAAGATAGCATTTTATGAACCGTGGTTTTTCCTGTTATTTGGTGTTTTCCATTTGCACAGGATTTGGGGAATGATTGACAGGAAATCTTATGCAGATTTCTGGATTGGGATATTGGAAAGCAGGAATGCTTTTTATTATGGACTTATGATTATTTTAGCTATGCTTTGTTTTTTAGGGATTATCAGTTTTTTTAAGAATATCCATTACAACTATTGGTGGAGATGGATATATATTGCAGGAGGAGGTTACCTCTTATTTGACCTGTTTGCTATATGTGTGAGGTTAAAGTTTTGGAATGAACTTCTGTTATGGATGTATGATACAACATCTCCATATTGGAATACGATTTGGCTAATGTTTATCCTACTGGGAGGATTTGTATTTTGTTTAGGCATTAAATTATTCATTGATTATCAGAATGAAAAATAAGGCAGGTGTTTATGATGAAGCAAGAATGGATTTTGTGTCCCATTTGCGGCAATAAAACCCGTGACAGGATTAGGGAAGATACCGTTTTGAAGAACTACCCTCTTTATTGTCCCAAATGCAAACACGAGAGTTTGATTGAAGCGGAGGGATTGCAGATAAATGTTGTTATGATGTCTGATAAACTATCTAATTTGCATTGATTGGAGGAAGAAAATGAAATCCATTTATCGAAACGAGCAATCTAAAAAGGCAGTCTGGAAGTTGTACGACAGACAGATGGAGGATTTGAAAATTCCATATACGGACTTATTTATTGATACTTCCTTTGGGAAAACGCATGTAATCGAATGTGGCAATTTGCAGGGGAAACCGCTGCTGGTCTTTCATGGCGGCAATGTGACAACCTCTTATAATTTGAAATATTGCGGGTTTTTACTGAACGACTTTCACATATATGCTGTTGATACAATCGGACATCCTGGCAAAAGTGCAGAGGTTTCCTTATCGCCACGAAATCAAGAGTATGGGAAATGGGCGGTTGATGTAATAAAAGGCTTAGGATTTCATGAAATGGTTTGTTTCGGTGGCTCATTTGGGGCAGGGATATTAGTAAAAGCCATGTGTGTTGCTCCAGAGGTCATTAAACGCAGTGTATTGATTGTGCCGTCTGCCATTCAGAATGCCCCTACATACAAAAGCATAAATATGGCATTTCCAATGCTCATGTACTGGCTCACACACAAAGAAAAATGGTTTATTAAATGCATTCTCCCGATGGCAATAACAGAAAGTAATATCACAGGGGATATTTTAGCAACTGCCCGTTGTAGTATTGATAACGCAAAGATAAAATCTGTTATGCCCCAAAATGAAAGCTGCGAAAATCTTTGTAAATATCAAAATCCTGTTTTAGTTATGGCAGCAGAGAAAGATTGCTTATTTCCTGCTAAGGGTGTGTTACTTAAAGCCAAAAAGGTATGGACACAAAGCAAAATATATTTGTTAAAAGATAGAGGACACATAAATGAATTGACGGATGAAGAAAAGAAAATGATTATAGGTTTTTTGATTGGGTAAGTACAAAATAGTTTAATCATCACAGAGCCAGACGCACAGACGCAGAGCCGATGAACAAGTGAGCAATCACAGTTTATCGGCTCTGTTTCATTTCATAGGGTTTTAAGGCGGACGCCCACCATATAAAAAAACGGTGTTATGGTGGGCGGTATTGCTATGCCCGAAAAGACTTAACAGACACTCTCCAGACCTGTTTTAGAGTTTGGAGGGATTTTTTATGTTCTTTTTTCGGGCAGTTATCCATTTGCTCATGCAACGCAGAGTTAATTTATACATAGCATATCGGGGAATGGCAGGAAGCCAGTTAAAAAAATCCCTGCCATGCAACGCTACTTCTCACCATGAAACCAGAAGTAGAATCTCTGCATAATAGAATATGTATCTCCTATAACCGTAAAGGTCACAGAGCCTTTACGGTTTTTCTTTTGTCATTTTTTATCGGAATACGCCGCAAGGCTGTTTCCGCTGTCGGCTGCCGTTCGCCGCCTTTCCAATCTGGATTTTTACATTTTCAAAAATTCAGATTGGAGGAAATAAGAAATGGCATACAACCACGGACGTGAGGACAGGAAATGGCGTATCTGGAAAGAAGCCGAGGAAAAGGTGTTGCGGGAGTGCGGCGTTGATGAAGCGGTCATTGAGCAAATCCGCATAGAGGACAGGGCAGACTTTAATTCCAACAGGCGGTTTTACCGATGGACGAGTGACTTCGGGGAATACCTTGAGGGAATGGCAGACACCGAACCGCAGGCAGAGCCGAATACCATTGCGGACTTACTGGACGAAATTGAGAACGAAACACTGTATCAAGCACTGCTTACGGTGGACAAGCATACCCTGCTCATTCTCCTGCTGAAAATGCAGGGCTATTCCACGAGGGAGATTGCGGCGATGGCAGGGCTTACCGAAAGGGCGGTTTACAAACGCCTTGAAAGGCTCCGTAAAAAATTAAAGCCTATTTTTTATCCTTTCGGGGAAATTTAATCATTTCCACGGGCTATTGGGTGGGAGGGCAATCCTCTCACTCAATTTTTTTCGGGAGGAAAGGAAATGGCATACGGGGCAAAGACATACACGCTGAAAGAAGAAACCACCGAGAGCGGCACAAGGTATTTTATCAGCTTTAAGGACGGGCAGGGGGAACACCACGAACTGGAAGTATCAGAACAACTCTTTTTTGAATTTCGGCAGATGGAAAGGAGGAACAGGAATCTTCAGCAATGGAATCAGCGGCACAGGGAGTTTAACGAGGTATGGGACGAAACCCTTTACAGACGTGCGTTGCGAGTGCCTAAAACGCTTGATGAAAGAATGATTGAAAAAGAACGGAATGAACTGTTTTACAAAGCTGTTGCCCGACTGCCAGAGATACAAAGGCGGCGTTTCCTGCTCTACTACGAGTATGATTTCAACTTTTATCAAATCGGCAAGATGGAGCATTGCACCGCTTCCGCAATTCAAAAATCCGTTTCAGTTGCAAGGGAAAAGGTCAAGGCAGAAATGAGGAAGTATCTCCAACCTTGACGATTACTGCCCGAAAAAGAAATCCGCTTTTTATCGGCGTGGGGATGGCGGCATTACATACTCTCACTCTTTTTCGTGGGAGTAAATCTATTTTATAAGGAGGTCAACGCCTATGTGCAACAAAACCAAAGACACCGTCCGAAAGGAGGAATCCCATGCAGAAGTTACAGACGGTCAACGCCGACACGCTCCTTTATGAGCCGCTTGAGAAGCCGTCCTTTGTGGTGGACGGTTTGATCCCCACGGGCTTAACCCTGTTCTGCGGCTCACAGAAAATCGGCAAGAGCTGGCTCATGTTAAAACTCTGCCTCTGCGTGTCGCAGGGAATCCCCTTATGGGATATGCCGACACAGGAGGGCGATGTGCTTTACCTCTGCCTTGAGGACACGTTCTGCCGCATACAAGACAGGCTGTTCCGCTTGACGGACGAAGCAAGCGGGCGGCTTCACTTTGCCGTGGCGAGCGATAAGCTGTCAGACGGTCTTATCGTGCAGTTGGAAGATTATCTGAAAGAATACCCCGACAGCAGGCTTATTGTCATTGACACCTTGCAGAAAATCCGCACCGCTTCCAAAGACAATGCCTATGCCAGCGACTATGGGGACATCTCCCTTATCAAAGACTTTGCCGACAGGCACTCTCTGGCGGTCATTGTTGTACACCACATCCGAAAGCAGAATGACAGCGACGTATTCAACAAAGTGTCTGGCACGACAGGATTGACGGGGAGTGCGGACGCAACCTTTGTTCTGGAACAGGAAAACCGTGCGTCCAATGCCGCAAAGTTATATGTGACGGGCAGGGACACGCCCTATCAGGAGTTTAAGCTCTGCTTCCGTGATTGTAGTTGGGAACTGGTGGAACGTAAGGAGCAGGAACAGCTTGCGAAAGAAGCAATACCAGATATTCTTTTTCGGTTAGTGGATTTCATGCAGGGCAGGGAGGGATGGACTGGCACAGCCACCGAGTTACTGGACGCTCTGGGGGAAACAGGGACAGCGGCAAATGTCTTGACGAAGTGGATGAATGAATACCGTCTTGATTTCCTGCTTGAAAACCATATCCGCTATGATTTCAGCCGCAGGAGCAGCGGGCGGATGATTTCCCTTGCAAGGCAGGAAGATGTGGAGGATGACGGTCATGACGATGATGACGGTGTTTTTGGGATACCTCCGCCGCTGTCATCCCTACGGGAGAACACTCCATAAACGCAAAATGCAGGCGTGGGATTTCCCCGCCGCTTGCGGCGTGTCCATCCACCCCTGCGGTCAGAAAAATCCTCCGATTTTTCCGACTGCGTTTACAGGGTGTAACACACTACACTTTGCCCTGCAAAGTCGTGTGCCAGACGTTCCCTCTGGACTCCCTTAATGCAGGGCTTACGCCCTGCTTATCCTGCGCTTTCCGCTTCGGATAAAAGAATATCAGCGTGACGGTTGCGGTTCTTATGAGGGGGTATCCCAAAAACACCGTCATAACCGTCATGACCGTCACGCACCAAAGACAGGAAGCGACAGTTACCCGCCGAAAGAAAGGAAGATGATGAACTATGCCCTATGCAATCCTGCGTTTCCAGAAACGCAAAGCAGGCGGCGTTGCGGCTTGCGAACGCCACAACGAGCGGAAGAAAGAAGCCTATAAAAGCAACCCAGACATTGACGTGGGATGCTCCAAAGATAACTACCATCTTGTGAATCCGCCCCGTTACACCTACAAGAAAGAGATAAACCGAATGGTAGATGAAGCGGGCTGTAAGGTGAGAAAAGACAGCGTGATGATGGTGGAAACGCTCATCACCGCTTCGCCAGAATTTATGAACCAGTTACCGCCCGAAGAACAGAAAGCATATTTCCAGACGGCTCTTGACTTCATTTCGGAACGTGTGGGGAAGAAAAATATCCTCTCCGCAGTTGTCCACATGGACGAGAGAACGCCCCATATGCACCTATGTTTTGTTCCGCTTACACCCGACAACAAGCTGTCAGCGAAGTCTATCTTAGGCAACCAGAAATCCTTATCCGAGTGGCAGACCGCCTACCATGAGCGTATGTCCGCACGTTGGAATCAGCTTGAAAGAGGTCAGTCCTCAATGGAAACCAAACGGAAGCATATCCCCACATGGCTCTATAAGTTAGGCGGCAGGCTTGATAAACAATATGAGGAAATCGTGTCTGCCCTCTCCGACATCAACGCCTTTAATGCGGGAAAAAAGCGTGACAAGGCTCTGGAACTGATTGCGGCATGGCTCCCAGACGTGGAGAAATTCTCTAAGGAAATCGGGAAACAGCAGACGTATATTGACAGCTTGAAAGAGAGAATCGGGCAGGAATCCGATTATGCGGGGCGTATGCGTGATGAAAAGTACGAGCAGGAATTAAAGGTACAAAAAGCCAACCAGAGGATATTTGAGTTGCAGAAAACCAATCAGCAGATGGAAAGGTTATTGAAAAAAATACCGCCAGAAGTATTAGAGGAATTGCAGAAAAGCAATCGGAACAGAGCGAAAGAAAGGTAGGAACGTGAATGAAGAAACAGGATTTTAAGGTATTAAAGACCGCAGATTTATATCCGTTTCCAGACAACCCGTTTCATGTGGTGGAGGATGAAATGCTGTCAGAATTAGCAGAGAGTATCAAAGAGTTTGGCATTGTAACGCCGATAATCACACGCCCGAAAGAGGACGGGAACGGCTATGAAATCATTGCGGGACAGCGGCGTGTCCGTGCTTCGGAACTTGCAGGGATAAACACAATCCCTGCTTTTGTCCTGCCCTTAGACCGTGACCGAGCCATCATCACCCTTGTGGACAGCAATCTCCAAAGAGAAAATATTCTGCCGAGCGAGCGGGCGTTCGCCTACAAGATGAAATCTGAAGCCATGAAGCGGCAGGGTTTCCGCACAGACTTAACTTCGTCACAAGTTGGGACGAAGTTACGGACGGACGATAAATTGGCGCAGGGCTTCGGCGTTGGCAGGATGACCGTGCAGAGGTTTATCCGATTGACGGAACTGATACCGCCGATTTTGCAGATGGTGGACGAGGGGAGAATCGCCCTCACGCCTGCGGTGGAATTGTCCTTTTTGAAGAAAGACGAGCAGAAAAATCTATTCGCCACAATGGAGAGCGAGGAAGCAACGCCCTCACTCTCACAGGCACAGCGGATGAAAACTTTGAGCCAGAGCGGGCGGCTTGACATGGACGCTATCTTTGCGATTATGACGGAGGAAAAGGGAAACCAGAAAGAAACCGTGAAAATCGGCATGGAGCGGTTAAAGAAATACTTCCCGAAAGGAACAACGCCGAAGCAGATGGAGGACACCATCATCAGACTTTTGGAGCGTGAATTGCAGAGGAAACGGGGCAGGGACAGCCGCTAATCTTGTCTTTTCGGTAGGTAAATATAAAATATTGCGAGAAAAAAGACAGTCAAATAAAACAGAGAGTTGAGGCAGGAAATGAAAGAAATCCAGTATGAGATTGTAAAGGAAATCGCCATATTATCGGTAAGCGACAGCGGCTATACAAAGGAAATAAATTTAATCTCATGGAACGGGAAAGAGCCAAAGTATGACATCCGCAGTTTTTCCTCCAACCGTGAGAAGTGCGGAAAGGGAATCACGTTGACCGCTGATGAAGCGGCGGCACTCCTTAAAGCATTGCAGAAAGAATTGAACAGCGGGGATTGATTGTGTCTGATTGGCAGGGCGGGGGCGTTTCCAGATGCCCCACTGCCCTGTCGGGAAAGGAAGATTTAAATATGGGCGAGGATAAGAAAGCAAATAAAAAGAGAGAGCGTATTGTGGCAAGACATCCAGTGCAGATGATTGTCAGCCGTGAATATGTTGGCACACAGACCGTTGCGGAAGCATTTATCCCGATTATCTCCGAGGATATACGGAGGGAGATTGCCAAAGATGACACCTTCGACAATGAGGGGATATCCGCTTAGAATGTACGCAATGGAACATGAAACCTATTAGAACAAAGACGGAGGTTTAACAGTATGGCAGGAATAAGAACGGAAAATAAGATTTATGAAGTCGGCATTTACTGTCGCTTGTCAAAGGACGATGGCACGGATAACGAGAGTGCGAGCATTGCCACACAGAAATCCATCCTCACGGATTATGTGAAAAAGCAGGGCTGGCACTTGGCAAAAACGTATGTGGATGACGGTTACTCTGGTACGAATTTCCAAAGACCGAGCTTCCAGAACATGATTAAGGACATTGAAAATGGGCTGATAAACTGCGTGATTACAAAAGATTTATCAAGATTGGGGAGGAATTACCTTGACTGCGGCTTATATCTGGAAGTCTTTTTCCCAGAGCATAATGTGAGGTATATAGCGGTCAATGACGGCGTTGACACCTTGAATAAATCGGCGATGGACATCACGCCGTTCCGCAACATCCTAAACGAAATGTATTCCGCCGATGTGTCGGTCAAGATAAAATCGGCGTACCGAGCGAGGTTTCAGCAGGGGAAATTCATGGGGACGTATGCGCCCTATGGGTATATCAAAGACCCCGCCGACCACAACCATCTGCTGATTGATGATAAGGTGGCGCACGTTGTAAGGGAGATATTTGACCTTGCACTTGCGGGAAACGGAATCGCCAAAATCCGCAAGCACATCAATAAACAGCACTTCTTACGCCCTGCCGCTTATGCAGTGGAGCAGGGGGCGGCAGGCTATGAACGGTACTTTGAGGGTAACGAAGTAAACCGCTATATATGGAGCGAGAACAGCGTGAGGGGCATTTTAAGAAGCCCTATCTATGCGGGAAACCTTGCAGGCTACAAGCGGATTGCCGCCAACATGAAAAGTAAGAAACGCCCCTCTAAGCTGCCCGAAGAATGGGAAGTGATACCCGACACCCATGAGGGGATAGTCACGCAGGAGGAATTTGACACAGTACAGCAGCTTATGACGAGTCGCAGGCGGGAACAGAACGCAGGGGGATTTGAGAATATTTTTGCGGGAGTTATCAAGTGTGCGGACTGCGGCTATGCTTTGCGGGCGATGAACGCTAACAGGAGGAAACGCCCCGATATTATCGACTGCGTATTGTATTCATGCAATAATTATGCCAGATACGGGAAAAGCGAGTGTACTCCCCACAATATAGAAGCGAGGGATTTATTCAACGTCGTGCTTGCCGACATCAACCGCTTTGCGGATATGGCGGTGAATGACGAGCGGGCGGTGAGGGCGATTGAGAAGCGGCTCACGGAAACAGACCAGAGCAAAGCGAAAGCAATGGAGAAAGAACAAAAGAAGCTGAACAAACGCCTTGCGGAGCTTGACAGGCTGTTTTCCTCTCTCTATGAGGATAAGGTCATGGAGCGTATCACCGAGCGGAATTTCGAGATGATGTCAGGGAAATACCAGAAAGAACAGCTTGAAATTGAAGCACGCTTAAAAGAGGTAACGGAAACGCTCAATGAAAGCTATGAGAAATCGCAGGGAATCCGTGACTTCCTCTCTCTTATCCGTAACTATCAAGGTTTAAAGGAACTGGACGCAACAGTAATAAATGCACTGATAGACAAGATACTTGTTTCGGAGCGTGAAAAATCGGCAGACGGAACGGTTAGACAGGAAATCAAGATTTATTATAAATTCATCGGCTTTGTCGGTGAATTACATATCACACCCACGAAGCGGTGGACAGCGTTGCCCGCTAAACACTGTACGGTGTGCGGCGTTGAATACGTCCCCGGCTCTGGCATATCAAAGTATTGCCCCGTTTGTGCCAAAAAGATACAGAGGGAGAAGTCAAACGAGAGCAGACGCAGGAGCAGGACAAGGGACAGACAAGTATGTATTGAACTGTCCGCAAAAAATGACCGACTGACTGCAAGCAGAGGGGCGAGAGGACTTGTTGCGGTGGTATCAGAATCTTTAAGGAAATCTATTTCTAGTTGCAATTGGTGGAAAACAGGAGCAAGAGCGTTAGAAACTTATGAAGAACAATTGTCATGCTGTACTTGAAAAACTACGGATATTCGTATATAATGTACTCTGTAATGCTATATCAATTGGAAAGGGGAAGCGTATGAAAGGCTATCTCTCCATACGGGAAATTTCATACAAATGGGGTGTATCGGAGCGCCGCGTCAATCAGTATTGCACCCAGGGGCGTATTCCCGGAGCTGAGCGTTTTGGACGTTCATGGGCGATTCCGGAGGATGCAGAAAAACCGACGGATCCACGTAAAGGGAATAGTGACCGATCCCATACCCCGAAAGAAGAATAAAGCGAGGGAATACACAATGATGAAATCAAATTCAAAAAAATACAGCACCATTCTATGTGTGATCCTTGCTATTTTTACGGCAAGGGTGTTACGGCAGATTGGTTTTCAAGTGGAGGATCCGCTTGATCTGTGTTTGATTATCCTTCGTGCTTCTATTTATATTGGACTTTTTATAGCATGGTGTATCTCTGTCCGTAATCGTATTATTCAGCCGCAGGTGCGCCGCTATCTCACCTTGGTTTCTGCACTTATGGTATTTTGGATGACAGTCAGGACAATTCGGTATTCATTGGATGAATGCATGTGGTTGATGCGGTATCTCTGGTACCTGTACTATCTGCCAATGTTGTTTATTCCGCTTCTGTCGGTGTTTGTTTCTTTGTCATTGGGAAAACCGGATAACTTTCGCTTGCCGAAGTGGACGAAGTTTCTTTACATACCTACCGCTGCACTGTTGCTGCTTGTGCTGACCAATGACCTGCATCAGCTTGTATTCGTTTTCCCGGAAGATGCGGTCGTATGGGGGGATGATTACAGTTATGCTTTCGGATATTTCCTGACAGTCGGCTGTATTGTCCTTTGTATGATAACAACTCTTGTTACCATGCTGATCAAATGCCGCATTCCACACAGTCGAACTGTTTTGATGCTGCCATTCATTCCAACTATGGTGGTGTTGATTTACGGTGTTCTATATTGTCTCCGTGTTCCTTGGTTGAGATTTCTTGCCGGAGATGTGACGGTTGTATTCTGTCTGCTTATTATCGCCATACTGGAAAGTTGTATCGAGTGCGGATTGATCCAGAGTAATACCGGTTATGAAGAACTGTTCATGGTCAGCAGTCTTGGCGCACAGATCACAAATCAGGAAAATGCGGTCTGTCTTGCTAGCACCAATGCAAGAGAACTGACGGAAGAACAGAGAATAAGCGCTAAAACACAAACTGTGCCGGCAGATAATAAAAGTATGATTGTCAAAAGTCAGCCCATTGGATTTGGTCATGTACTGTGGCAGGAGAATGTTGCTGAACTGACCGAAGCAATCGAGCAGATTGAGGAAAATTGCCGCGATCTTTCTGAGCGCAACCGTATCCGGCAGGAAAATCTGAAAACGAGAAAAAAGATTCTTGCGATTCAGGAAAAGAACCGGGTAAGCGATCTGCTTCACAGGGAAACAGCCAGCCAGATTGATTTGATTGATCGGGTACTGGCACAGTATGATAAGGAGCCGGATGATAAAAAACGCAGCAGACTTCTTGGAGAGGCGGCAGTTGTAGGCGCTTATATAAAACGGTATGGAAATCTGCTGCTTATCGGCGAGCGCACGGAAACAGCGGATATACGTGATCTGGCAAGGTGTTTTGATGAGTCTTTTATCAATCTGGAATTGCTTGGCGTGAATTGCCTCCATACGCTGCCATCGGATATTATTTTGGCAACGAAGGATATGCTTCAGGTTTACCGCAGCTTTGAAGCAGCAGTGGAAACCAGTCTCAGCGACCTTCAATATGTATGGATCAATGTCCGGAAAAGCAAAGAAGGATTGTTTCTGAAAATGGAATTTGTCTGTGATTCGGATCTTTCTCATCTGGCACCGATGGCAAATGCGTTTTCTTTTGAGGATGGAGCATACCGCTTTACGTTCAAACTGCAGGGAGGCGGTGAGGAAAGATGAGTGTTGGAAAAATTACCAGACGGATCAAGGAGAAACATAAGCTGCGCGTTGCGGTCAAAGAAGCAATGGATACCCTCCCTACCGCTGTCTGTTATTTTACTCCTGCGGGTACCGTCAAACTGTGCAATGCGGCGATTAATGTACTTTTTAGGAAAATCACCCAGAGTGATCTGCAAAGTTTTGCAGAACTGAAGGAAGCGCTGGAGGGCTGTGATAGGACCACTGGAATTATACGGGAGGAAAACGTATTTCTTTTTCCCGATGGGAAGGCATGGCAGTATTTTGAAAACGAAGTGATAATCGCTGACGGTAAGGTTTATACGGAGGCAGTTTTCAATGATGTGACCGAGCTGTACGAAAAGCGGCAGGAGCTAAAACGACAGTCAAGAGAACTGAAAAAAATGTACCAGGAACTGAAATCCCTGTCAGAGAATGTGCAGGAAGCGGCCAGAGAACAGGAAATTCTCAACATGAAATCAAGGCTCCACGATCAGATGAATATGGGCGTTGCCGCTATACGACAGATACTGCGCCAGAACACCACTTCTGAGGAAAATGCTGCCGCTATCACACAATTTCGCCACGCCATTCAGGTCTTGCAGGAGGAAAACGCCTATCCGCAGGATGATGTGACGGAGTTTATCCGGGATGCGGCGGTATCAGGCATTCAAGTAAAAATCGAAGGCAATTTACCGGAAACGGCAGAAACATTGCATTTGCTTCTGCCGGTCATGCGGGAAGCTTGTGTCAACGCTGCCCGTCATGCCAATGCGACAATGCTGTATGTGGCAGTAGCGCAGAGTCCGGATTTCGTTACCCTGCGCATGACCAATGACGGCAAACAGCCTCAGGAGGAAATCACGCCCCGGGGCGGTCTTGTTGATCTCGGCAAAGTGATTGCGGAAGCGGGCGGCAGGCTGGAGTTCCGGTCTCAGCCCGTATTTACGCTGACAGTGACTCTGCCGGTTTGTGAGCAGAAAACAAAACAGGAGGTGCCGGTATGACAAAGGTGCTTGTCATCGACGATCAGCGGATCGCCAGAGAGTATATGGAGAACGTCGTGAAAAATGGTGGGGACTATGAGCTTGTGGGAAGTCTGTCCAAGGCAGATCTTGCCGAGACTGTCTGCCGCAGGAGGAAAGTGGATCTGGTTCTTATGGATGTCTGTACCCATGGAGCAAAGGACGGCATCGACGCGGCTGCCCAGCTGCGCAGACTGTTTCCAGAGCTGAAAATGATTATTGTTACCTCTATGGTGGAGGAGAGTTATATCAAGCGGGCCAGAGAGGCCGGGGTGGACAGTTTTTGGTACAAAGAAATCAGCCCGGAGGATCTGCTTACCGTCATGGATGCCACCATGCAGGGAAGACAGATGTGGCCCGATGAAACGCCGGCTGTAAAGCTGGGTATTACTACCAGCAATGATTTCACAGAAACAGAAATCAAGGTTCTGCGTTTGGTTTGTGAGGGACTGGAATACAGCGAGATTGCAGAACAGCTAAATTATACGAAGGATAATGTAAAGTATCATATCCGTAACATCCTTCAAAAAACGGGTTATGCCAACAAGACACAGCTTGCCATTGCCGTAACGGGTAAACGCTATATTATCCCGAAGCTTTTTGATGAGCAGGATCGGTCAGAAGAAAATCCCATCGTTTTATAACATAATTTTGCAAATATTCCCGGTTTCAGGTTTGAAACCGGGCTTTTTCTTTTTGTAAAGGGCGAAAGTTTACCCTTATGGGTAGGGAAAAGAAAAAGGCGCTCCCGTATAATGGAGGAGTATATGGGATAGTTGCACCATCTCACGTTCTGGAGCCAAAGTCGGGCGTGAATCAGGAATTTTGGAGGTGAAGATATTGCGTAGAGTTGTGATTGATATGCAGAATGTCCTGTTTGCAGATGCAGTAGCCGAAGCGTTGCGCAGGTTTGATTCTGATTTTGATCCGGTTATGAGTGATGGCCCGGACAAAACCCTGTCGTTGTGCGATACCGTTCTGGCTAACGTCCTGATTATGGAAGTCACCGCGTATACGCCGTGGAGATTGGAGGAACGGATGAAGATTCGTGACGAACTGAGAAAACGTAACCCGGATTGCAAAATCGTGTTGGTGGTGGATGAGAACACCGAGAAAAAACTGGCGGACCGGGTTCGACAGGCAAAGAAAGATGGTCTGATAGATAATTTTATCTATGGATCGATTTCTTCCAGCTACTTGTCGGCGGTTATTGATGCATTGTAAGGGGAGGGAGAGTCGATGAGGAAACGAAAGCCTTGGATTTATATTGTAGGAGTCCTTGTGCTGGCAGGGCTCATGATGCTGACGGCGTGCGGAGTAAATGGCAGAAAGAAAGGGCCTGTAACGCTGACTGTCTGGCATGTCTATGGCGGTCAAGCGGATTCACCGCTCAATGACCTGATTGAAGAATTCAATGAAACGGTCGGTGCAGAGGAAGGAATCAAGCTTCAGGTCACTGTGGTGTCCAACACCAACAATATTCATGACGCAGTGCTCAGGGCAGCCAATGATGAGCCGGGAACAACCGGGCTTCCGGATATGTTCATTTCTTATCCTAAGACCGTTTTGGCTATGCCGGACCCGGAGATTTTGGTGGATTACAGGGACTACTTCAGTGATGAGGAATTATCTGCCTATATCCCTGCTTTCTTGGAAGAGGGAGAGATTGACGGCCGTCTGGTCGTCTTTCCAGTGGCGAAATCCACAGAAATCATGTTCATTGATAAGACCTTGTTTGACCGGTTCGCAGCGGATACCGGAGCTACCTTGGAGCAGCTTGATACCTGGGAAGGGCTCTTTGAATTGTCCAAAGAGTATTATCAATGGACGGATGCCCAAACGCCGGAGGTGCCGGGAGATGGGAAAGCCTTTTTTGTCCATGACTACCATTTCAATTATTTCCAGGTAGGTGTGGAATCTTTGGGAGAGGATTTCTTTCAGGGAAATGGGATTGCATATGGTAAGGCCTTTTCTAAAGTCTGGAAACCTTATGCAGACGCTGCCGTTCAGGGCGGCGTGTGGCTGCAGGAGGGTTATGCAACGGAGCCTCTTCGGACCGGAGAAACGATTGTCAGTGTGGCTTCATCGGCCAGTGTTCTGTACTATGAGGATATTGTGACATATTCGGATAACAGGTCAGAGCCGATTGAAGTCATTGCAAGACCGGTGCCCTGCTTTGAAAACGGAGAACGGTTGGTTATGCAGCGCGGCGCAGGCTTTTGTACGGTGAAATCTATACCGGAGAAGGAGCGTGCAGCCGCTATTTTCCTGAAATGGCTGACCGAACCGGAAATCAACGTGCGTTTTGTGACCAGTGTAGGGTATATGCCGGTAACAGATGCTGCCTTTGAGGTGCTGCCGGATTTTATACAGAATCTGGAGGATCCAAAGTACAGGAGTCTTTATGAAGCATTTTTGGAAACGCAGTCTTCTTATGAATTCTATACGGCGCCTCAGCTTGCCGGTTATCTGGAGCTGGAGCAGACCTTTGAAAAAAACGTCCGCAGCAAGCTTCGCGCGGCTTGCAGCAGCTGGCAGGAAGGAGAAGAAGATGTGGAAAGATTGATGTCGGAGGCGCTGGAGAATGTGAAGGCGTCACTTCCCGAATAGATAAGTGAGTGAGTACCATGGCAAATACGCTGAAAGAATTTGAAAAACTCCTGCATTTGGCTCTAGACCACAAGGTTACGCTGCACAGGAAGTTAATGATGTATCTGCTTTGTTTGATACTGGCAGCTTTAGGTATTCTTTTGCTGCTTTTGACAGCAATCGGTGGGCCGCTGAAGGCGGAGCCGCAGATTGCGCAGGCGATGGAGAGTCAGTTACATACCACGTATGATAAAGTCTCGGAGGAAATGGAGACTTACACCGGATACAGCCTGCAGCTTTCCAGAGAACTGGAACGGGACATAGAGGATTTTCTGGACGAAAAAGGAATGTCAGTCTCGGATCTGAACGACCGGCCGGAGCTGCTTTTGGAAATACAGAAAATGATGTATTCGGAACTTAATACAACAATCCGGCTGGGGCGAAGCAGCGGTGTATTTGCTTTGGTAAATGCAACGATAAATACACAGATTCCGGAAGCCGATCAGTCTCGGTGTGGTGTCTATCTACGGCTGATCAATGTGAGCAGCAATGTGATTTTAAGCCCGGAAACCATTTTGTTCCGAGGGAATACAGAAATCGCAAGGGAAAATGGGTTGGAACTGCATAACCGCTGGAATATGGAACTGAATACAGAAGGACTTCTGGGTTATCAGGAGCTGGAAGCCGGTCTTGGGCAGTCGGAAGCCGGTTATTACTGGATCAGCCGCATGAATCTAAAAAACACATGGGAGGATGTGATCCTGCTTCTTGTACCGATGTATACAGACACAGGAGAATTTCTGGGAGCTTGTGGGATCGAACTGAATGCCGTTCATTTCAGCCTGGAATATCCGGCTACAGCCAGTTCCTATGGTTCCGTAGTTACGGTCATCGCACCAGTGGAAAACGGGAATCTGAGACTGGATCAGGGCATGGCAGGAAATACGGAAGGCACTTGGCTTGGTAACGCGGAAAGCTTATCCATCATAGAAAAGAACGCTTATTACAGCACATACCGCTCCTCAAAGTGTGATTATTATGGAATTCAGATGCCCTTAGAGATACCCGGGAGCAGTGGACAGGAGTGGGCAGTTGCAGTTTTGATCCCGCGGGAAAGCTGCGATCAGTATATTCTGAGGAATAAGGCTGCCATCATGGGCGTCATACTGGGATTTGTACTCATTATGATCGCACTTGCATGGCTGTTGTCGAAAAAATTTGTCCGACCGATCCTTCAGGGCTTTCAGGATATTCGGGATGGTCAGCAGACAGGCGATGGCAAATACAGATTTGCAGAGTTGGAAGAGCTTTGCAGATGGCTGGCGGAAAGGGGGAACCCGCCGGAGGCAGGCGACCTGCCGCCGAATATGGCAGAACTTTTTGAACGCTTTGCCCAGAATGTAAAAACGCTGACCAATGCGGAATACAATATCTTCCGATATTACATGAACGGTTATGAGGTGGCGCAGATACCAACGGCAGCATGTGTCAGTATGAGTACCGTAAAAAAGCACAATGGCAATATTTACAGAAAGCTGGAGATTTCATCCAATGAGGAACTGATGATGTATCTGGACCTCTTCCGGAGATGTGACTGCATTGAGAAACTTCAACTGGATGAGAAAACAGACGTTTCGGGAATAGAGACAGACAAGTGAACAAATGAAGCAAAAAGCACAAAAATTACGGATGGTTTTTGTGCTTTTTGCATGGTATACCGGGTCTACCATTGCCTTTTTGGTGGTAGACTCGGTTTACTTTTTTCTTTGGAGGCTAAAAAGTAGACCTGGTACCATAGATTTCTGATTTTCCAGCCAATATGATGATATTGAAGCAAGGCATGAGTCGTTCAGTAGGTTCATGAGAGAATTTTCAGAAAGGGGTTGGTCAAACCGTGCAGAGGGTTTTACAGGATATGCTGACAGATTGTTCGACAGAGGATAAATTTCAGTTCTCCATCGTCTGTGAAGAATGTGGTAAGGTTTGGAAAAGCCGGGCCGTTGTTTTTTCAAAAGCCCGTATCCCCCCTGCCACAGAGGGAAAGAAAGTGGTCTATGCGGCACTCTATCAGCGGGAAAAAGAAGAAGCACGGAGGAAGGCATCAAGAGCCGGAGAAAAACTGTTCAGCAGATGTCCGATTTGCCATAGATGGGTATGCGATGACTGCTTTATGGTCTGTGAGGATTTGGATATGTGTAAACATTGCGCAGATAAGCTGAATGAAAAGGGCAGTATTGTTGGAATTTCTGCAGAGATTTAATGATACTGTTTCATGCAAATTAAACTATTACAGGAGGTAATCTTATGGGACTGATTAAAGCCGGAATGGGAGCACTGGGAGGAACCCTTGCCGATCAGTGGAAAGAGTTTTTCTACTGTGAGGCGATGGATAAGGAAGTCATGGTCACTAAGGGCCAGAAACGTGTCAGCGGGCGCTCATCCAATACAAAGGGAAATGACAATATTATTTCCAACGGATCAGGCATTGCCGTTGCAGATGGCCAGTGCATGATTATTGTGGAGCAGGGAAAAGTCGTGGAGGTATGCGCCGAGCCGGGTGAATTTACCTACGACACATCTACCGAACCGAGTATCTTTGCAGGCAATCTCGGTGAGAGCATTGCCGCTACCTTCAAAACCGTTGGCAAGCGTTTTACATACGGAGGAGATACAGGAAAGGATCAGCGTATCTACTACTTCAATACCAAGGAACTGATGGATAATAAATTCGGAACGCCGAATCCGGTTCCCTTCCGGGTGGTGGATTCTAAGATCGGGCTGGATGTGGATGTATCCATCCGCTGCTCCGGCGTATATTCTTATCGGATTGCCGATCCGCTGTTATTTTACACGAGGGTTTGCGGTAATGTGACGGAGGCTTATACGAGAGATGAGTTGGACAGTCAGTTAAAGACAGAATTCATCAGTGCCCTGCAGCCTGCTTTTGCGAAGTTGTCCGATCTGGAACTTCGTCCGAATCAGATTGTGGCACACAATACGGATTTGGAAAATGCCATGAATGATGCCCTTTCGGTAAAATGGGGAGAACTTCGGGGTCTTAAAGTAGTTAGCATTGCCCTTGGAAGCGTAACTCTGCCGCCGGAGGATGCAGAAATGATCAAGCAGCTTCAGCGTACAGCGGTTCTGCAGAATCCTAATATGGCTGGGGCGACGCTTGTAGGTGCACAGGCAGATGCCATGAAGACTGCAGCCGGCAACTCTGCAGGCGCGATGACCGGATTTATGGGTATGGGTATGGCGATGAACGCAGGAGGCGGTATGAATGCCCAGAACCTGTATGCCATGGGCCAACAGCAACAGGCAGCGCAGCAACCCGCTCCGTCCCCGGCACTTGCACAAAACAGTTGGAAATGTTCCTGTGGAGCTACAGCGACCGGAAAATTCTGTCCGGAGTGCGGCTCTCCGAAGCCGACGGATACGGACGGATGGACCTGTTCCTGCGGAACGGTAAATAAAGGGAAGTTCTGTCAGAATTGCGGAGCAAAGAAGCCGACGGGCGTACCGCAGTACCGCTGTGATAAGTGTGGATGGGAACCGGAAAAGGGCGCAAGGCCTCCGAAGTTCTGCCCGGAATGCGGCGATCCATTTGATGATGGAGATATCATCTGAGATATAGAGGGAACATATTTAGAATCAAATTCAAAAACAGGAGGACAACGATATGGCTAAAGAAACTTGTAAGCACTGTGGGAAGGAAATCGGGTTCACATCCCAGGTCAAGCTGATCGACGGAACATTTATCTGTAAAGACTGCTACAAAAAGGCAGGAGAAGTGTTCCACAACATGGTACATGGTTATGCGGCATACGATAAGTTGCTGCGGGAACAGGAACGCAACGATAAGATCTATGAGAAAATTTTGAAAGGGCAGAAAAAGTCTGAGATGTTTGGAGCCACCAGCGCCTGGTATCTCTACTGTTATGCCGGCTGCGGACTGATGTACTTCAAAACGGAACGCGGCGGTTTTGTGGGGTTTGGAGCTGATAAGACTTACAATATCTATCGCTATGCCGATCTGGCAACGTATGAAGAAATCGCCGGGAACTCAGCCATTGACAATCGGATGAAAAACGGCGAGCCGTACATTCACCTCGTCTTCAATGGCGATTATGCTGTCCGGGACGTTTATATGCCGAGTAAAGATGGTATGTATAAGAAACTGTCCCAATATTTCGATGAGTGTTTTGGCTTGGTCGGCAAAGGCATCGGCGGATTTAAGAAGGCAATGCAGAAAAATAAGCAGGACATTATGGCGATAGGCGCCATGACTCAGGGCATCAAGAGTGCGCTCTCCGGCGGCGACCAGGCTCAGGCAGCGCAGACCATCGCTGAAAGTGCACAGTTTGTTCTGCAGGGCGACCGCACAGAATGGATTCAGAAGACCGAAGCAGCTCTTGCCGGTGCGGGAATTGCCTGGGAAGTATAAATAAAAAACTATGTGTTTTTGACGGCGCGTACATAACAAGAGTCAAAAGGAGGACTTATTACAATGAAAATGAAACGGATGATAGCAATATTGCTTACCTTGATAATGATTGGCAGTCTTACTGCCTGTGGTGGCGACAAAAAGGATAAGGCTCCTGAAACCCCGTCGCAGACGGAGAGCGAAAAGGAGTCTGTTGCTCCGGAAACACAGGAACCGGAGGAGACAGAACCGGAAGAACCGACTGTGGAGCAGATTTTGGATAACTACTATTACAAGGCGACATTGAACCTGCCAGCATCAGAGTCCGAAGATGGAAGTCTCAAGCCGAAATATACGGAAGAAGAATCGACGCAGTGGGGGTCATCTGACTGCGGCGTTGCCAATGACACGGTTGCTATTGAACTGGCGTATTACAGCTATACCTTCCAAACCAATATGTACTACCAGGAAAAGTATGGGGAAAAGGAAGGCAATTTTGAAAACTATGTGGAGTATATGCTGGACAGCAGCCTTCAGGACGCATTTACTACGGGTATAGAGGAAACAACGCTTGGGGATTATGAAGCACTGAAATACATTAACGATGGCGTCATTTATGTTTTGAATGTGGATGGGCTGCCTGCACGGTTTACTGTCTCTGTGATTCCTCTGACTGAAGACGCAGATCTGGAGGCGTTGGCAGCGGATCCGGAAATCAATTCCATCATCAATTCCATAAAAGTAGAGGCGCTCAACAACTAAATTTTCGGAATCTTAAACCTCTATGGCAGTGGAACAGATTCTGACATGGGGGAGGCAGGCAAATCCTACCTCCCCCTTATTCATCACTGAGAAAATGACAAAGGAGTGATTGTTTTGGCAAATTTACAGGAATATAAATGCCCATGCTGCGGCGGAGCCATTGCGTTCGACAGTACGCTCCAGAAAATGAAGTGTCCGTTCTGCGACACAGAATTTGAAATGGAGGCGCTTGAGGGGTATGACGAAGAACTGAATAATGAACCGGAAGAAAATATGAGCTGGGATACCGCTGCAGGAAGCGAGTGGCAAGAAGGAGAGCAGTCTGGGCTTCGTTCTTATGTATGTAAGTCCTGCGGAGGAGAAATCGTGGGCGATGATACACTGGCGGCTTCTTCATGTCCGTTCTGCGGAAATCCCATCGTAGTAATGGGACAGTTTTCCGGCGATTTGCGCCCGGATTATGTGATTCCCTTTAAGCTGGATAAGAAAGCGGCTAAGGCGGGGTTGAAAAAACATCTGGAGGGAAAGCGCCTGCTTCCGAAGGTTTTTAAGGATCAAAACCATATTGATGAAATCAAGGGTGTCTATGTACCCTTCTGGCTTTTTGATACGGATGTGGATGCCAGTATCCGTTTTCGGGCAACTACTGTAAGGTCATGGAGCGACAGCAATTATGATTATACAGAGACCAGCCACTATATGGTACAGCGGGGCGGAAGCATCGGCTTTAACCAAGTGCCGGTGGACGGTTCTTTCAAGATGGCGGATGATTTGATGGAATCCATTGAGCCCTTTGATTTTTCTGAGGCAGTTCCCTTTCAGACGGCTTATCTGGCTGGCTATATGGCGGATAAGTATGATGTGAACGCTGAGGAAAGTGTGGAACGGGCCAACGAGAGAGTAAAGCGATCCACGGAGGAAGCCTTTGCAGCCACTGCAGCCGGATATACTACGATAACGCCGGAGAACAGCAGTGTACAACTTCACGGAGGGACCGCAAAATATGCCCTGTATCCGGTGTGGCTCCTTAATACCACATGGAAGGGACGGCAGTACATATTTGCCATGAATGGGCAGACCGGAAAATTCGTTGGGGATCTTCCTATTGACAGTGGAGCCGTAAAACGGTGGACCATTGGTCTGGCGGCAATCTTTTCATCAGCCGTATTCGGAATAGCAAAGCTTCTGTGGCTGATTGGAATTTTGTAGAAGGAGGTCGGGAACATGAAAAGGATTCAGAAAAAAATAACGGTGGTATTGGCTTCATTCCTTCTCGCCATTCTTTTTTGTATTCCGGCGGCTGCAGCGGAAGGCGCAGGAGAAGGCTTTACAAGCGATTACTACCGTCTGATGGATACGGCGGATCTGTTGAGTGACAGCGAAGAAGCAACGTTGCTTCGGGCTCTTGATGAAGTGAGCGAGCGGCAAAAGATGGATGTAGTGATTGTCACCGCAGAGACGCTGGATGGAAGCGACATTGTTTCATTTGCGGATGATCTGTATGATTATTGCCAGTTTGGCTATGGAACGAACAGGGATGGTTTATTATTGCTGATCAGCATGGAAGACCGCGACTGGTATATCAGCACTTGCGGGTACGGAATCACTGCATTTACAGATGCGGGGATCCAGTATATCGGGCGACAGATGAAAGATAATCTGTCGGCAGGAAACTATGCAGCCGTATTCCAGACTTACATAGAAAAATGTGATGAATTTATTACGCAGGCGCGGACAGGTAAGCCATTTGACAGATCCAGCCTGCCAAAGACGCCGATGTCGGCAATCTGGATTCCCATTTCTCTGATTGTGGGTATCGCCATGGCTGTACTTACGGTAGGCGGGATGAAAGCGCAGTTAAAAACAGTTCGCTTTCAGCCTGAGGCGAAAAATTATATCAGGGACGGAAGCTTAAATATTACCCAGAGCCGCGACTTGTTTTTATACCAGACGGTGGATAAGACAGAGAAATCACGAGATGACGATTCGGGAAGCAGCACCCACACTTCATCCTCCGGAACAACCCATGGCGGAGGTGGCGGAAAGTTTTAATTACGAGGAGGTTCACTATGAAAAAAACTTTAATATCAGTAGTTATGGTTATGGCATTAGCGTTAACAGGACTGGCAACGGGGTGTTCTAAAGACACTCCGGAGCCTGTTACTGATGTACCCGAAGTTTTCGCACCAAATTTTGATTCGGTAGAGTCAGCGAAAATGGGTTCTTATATGTACAATAGCCGTTACCTCATCACAGATGAATATGCATATTACGGATTTATAGATAATCTATACTGGTCAAAGAGCATCAAAGTAGAAAATGATAAGATAACAAAAATTACATCATCGGACAGTGAATACAAATCTGCTGAAATTACAGAGTTCCCCGAGGCTTCTTATTTTGCTCAATCGGCTGACGGAACAATCTATTTTCTGAGCAAAGAGGGAGAAATTGTTAAAACCACACCCGGAAGCGAAAGCGCCGATATTGTATTTAATCCGAAAGCGATTACTTTGCAGATTGAAAACGAAAAAATCTGGTATACAAGGGCCGGCGAAGATAAATTTTTCTGCTCCGGTTTAGACGGAAAAAATGAAGAAAAAATTCTGGATAAGGCAGTCTATTATCCATATGTTGCCGGAAACTTTGTGATTTACCAGGACGATGCGGATGGAGAAAGTCTGCATGTCTATGATATAGCAAGGAAAGAAGATAAGAAAATTCTGGACGGTCACGTGCATTCCCCGAATATCGTTGGCAATTGGATATTCTGTTTAGTAAAGGACCAAGAAACAGGTTTCAGCCAGATTGTCGGTGTGGAGTTCCAAGAGTCCGGTGAGTTTTCAAGCAAAGTATTCAACCTGAATAACCAATACTGGTATGCAGACGCATCGGAATTACATTGTGTCATTCGTGAAACGGCTTCCGACAATACAATGCTGGAGCTGATTTTTCATGGTAAAAATGTGAAAAATTACGGAGAAGCCGACCAGAGCATCGATACGGAAAAAGAAATCCAAGGAGCAATCCCCGCATGGCTGCTTTATAATCCAAACTATTCAATCAACTGGGAGAATGATTACGTTTATTCCAGCCCCTACGGGTTTATGCTGAGGGGAGAGGATAACACAATTTATCTGAACCTCCACGATCGTATACATAATTTTAAAGGTTTTTACGAGGAAGGCTCACGAACTGAGAATGAGGTTAAAGAGTGGATTGAAAAAGGTAAAAAAGCGGAGTGAGTGAGCTGGATTTTCAGATGGCATACACAAATCTCGATACGGCTTACGGCTATGACATCTACCATGTGGGCTCTGACGGTTTTCCAGTACGGTGCATAGCTGGTACACAATCTGCTTTGAAACGAATTGGACTCTTTGCAAAGACATTAGCGCATCGGTTGTTGGAGAGGATGGGAACCCCATTTGAATAGCGAAGCTGAAAAGTGGCGATAAAGTCGTCTACTACCGTACAGACGGCGAGACATGGCGGAGGTAAGTTTTAACGCTACTAGGCATTCACGATTCTGGGAGACGGAGGTTTTATGAAAAAGCGGATGATACTCGTAACTGTCATTGTAATTCTTCTAATAGGAGCAATTTTCGTGTACCGGCATTTTGTTTTGGAGCGGATCGTGGACATCCCCGGCATGGAAAACCCAGCGGAGCCTATGTTGGAACTGTTGAACGCCGAGTGGATGTCGGAGGACGGCGTATGGAGCGCGCACATAGGTGGCAAAGAAGGCAACACATTTAATCTCAGCTACCGGCAGGAGTTGGTGTACAGCGGCAATTTCTCCTTCGTTTTCCAGGGGAATAACCTGAACGTCAAGACTGAGCTTACCTTTTATGATAAGCAATTTGAAAGCGAGGACGAGAGCGTCTCCAGTACCATTGAGAGCCTCTATGTGGAAAATTGCAGGATGTTTCTGGATATCACCTCTTCAAAAGAGGGGGAAGACAGCATAAGGCAGCAGGTTATTCTGAACCGGGTGGAGTACGGCAAGCCCGCTGAAAGAGAATCGGAGAAAATACGGGAGGTTTCAGAAATGGCGGAATTAGTGGAATTTTCCTGGCATCAAAGCGCCATGAGCTACAATGGCTGTTTTGATTTCCAAATCACATCCTCTGAACAGGAATCCGCTGCTCCCCATCTGTACTGTAGTTATACGGACCCTGGGACCTACGAACGCATTGAGGTTGGGGAGGAAAGCTACGGCTTTCAGGGGGTCAGACTGGATGGAACACGAACTGACAGTGCGGCGTGTCCGACAGTCCCCTTAGAAAGCTGGGAAGAACTAGCTGATTTCCTGCACACGGCGGAGCTGTCCCCCTACCACCCGCTGGAACCGCGTCTTATGGACGCAACCGACAGTAAGATCCAAGTCACATGGCAGGAGGACGGCGAAAAGTTTACCAACAGCTACAGTGGTATCTATGCCCACGAGCTGCTGAAGCTGCTTCAGGCCATTGCGGGGGAAGTATCCCGCAATACCCTGGAAGAACCAAAATCAGAATGAGAGCTGTAAAAGCACTTGTTCCATGGAAAAGGAGGAAATGCAGGTGAAAATTAAAATAAAACGGTCTCTCGCGGCGATATTGGTGCTGGTGATGGCGCTCTCCTTGGCCGCCTGCGGCGGAGATAAGGGCAAGGGCGGCGCCGATGACGGCGGCGACAAGGCGGAGACCATCACCTTGGGCAAGTACACCGCCGTATTCAAGGGGTACACGCTTACCAAGGACGATGAGGGCAATGACGCGATGGTCCTGACCTATGACTACACCAACGGAAGCAAGGACGAGCAATCCTTTGCCTGGGCGTTCATGTTTGAGGCGACCCAAGCCGGTGAGGCGCTGGGCTCCCCGATGTACGATGGAAACAACAACCAGATCACCAAAAATTATGAGGAGAAGGTCAAGAAGGGCCAGACGCTGGAGGTGGCGATTGCCCTCACGCTGGTCAACACGACGAATGATGTGATCATTGTCTTCTCTGATTTTGACGATCATGAATACACCCAGACCGTCAAGCTGTCCGGCTCCGGCGTTCAGGATAGCGGCCCGGAGGAGGCCGGCAGTTACCAGCTCTATGAGATGACATTTGAGGGTGAGGTTTTCGACCATGATTTCCTGGAAACCTCGGGGTTCGAGCTGTATACTATGGAGTTATCCGCAGATGGTACCGGCTGGCTCAAGATAGATGGCAAGGGTGTTATTACCTGGGGAGACGGGAAGATTACTGTGGACGAAATCGGTGCAGTCTATACTTACGAGTTCAAGGAAGGCATGATTACCCTTACGGAGACTATCGGTAACATCATGGTATTTCAGAAAACAGGTGCTGTGGGTGGTTCTGTGCTGGATAAGATCAACGGCAATCAGGGCGGTGGAACGCAGGTAACCTCCCGGGATTATTGGAGTGGCGACTGGTATGGCTGGTGGCATGTCACTTCTGCTGATGGACATTGGGAGAATCTGGAGGACAGCTGGTATGACTGCTGTGCAAGAATAGAGAAGTATGACGAGTCCTCCGGCTATATTGAGATATGGAATGAGGACGGCAGCGACGCAGACGAATATATGGCCGCGTCCTCAGTTTCTTTCGGCATGGGAACCACAGATAACGGCGCGATGATGAGCGAGGACGGCAGCTTCTGGGACTGCGCCATCGAACACGCTGACTGGATTGTAGATCCTGGAGCCTCTGTTGTCAGTCAGTACGATCACATGATCTGTATCGACGGAACCTATGAAGATCCCGAAAATGACGGCGGCTTTAACTATAAGATATATCTGCGCCCCTGGGGTATGGATTGGGAGGATGTGGCTGCCGATGATGAAGAAATGTTGCCTTACAACTATGAGACATGGTATCTGCCTGCAATCCAGGCTGGCGCGGAGATGCCGGACGTGATCGGTGGCGATTACGGCGGCCTTGCCCCCGGAGAGGTGCCTGACGACCAGATGGAGGGACAGGGCGGAAACGGATATGATCCCAATGCCTCTGCGGTGGACGGCACCTGGCAGGAGCCCGTTTATGGGGACTACGGCCTGTCCAAGGCCAGCGCCACCGGCGTCGTTCCGTTGACGCGGGATGAGTTGGCAGATCGAATCGGCTTCTACGCTGATTCACAGATCGGCTCTGCCCCATACGACAGCCTTTATAATACCATGGGCAACTATATCCACGGAAAGCCCATGATTGACGATCCCCGATGGGATACGGGCAAAACCCATGTATATCAGTGGTCCATTGAAAGCGGGGAGTATGCCACGTTGGTCTTTGAAGTGACGAACTACTCCGCCGGGATTGAGATACTGCAATCGGTGGAGACCAGTCCGGGTCTGCTTGACTAAAAATACACATCTGTTACTCAAAGTGAGCTAAGAAAGGAAGAAAATCAATGAGCATTTTTGATCAGTTAAAAAGTAAAGCAACGATAGCGGCAGGCACCGCCATTAACAATTTGGGAAATAAGAGAGAAACCTTTACCTTTCCTGTACTGCCGGAAAGTGTAGAGCAGATGAAAACGCTGCCAGAGTCGGCGATGGACACACCCTTCAAAACGGCGGCGCTGACTGTCTGCGCCCTGTGCGCCTTTGCTGCGGATCAGGCCGTGGGAACAGATCTGCTGAATTTCCTGCGCGGGCCGCGTCCGCTGACCGGTCAGGATATTTCTTTTATCAAGGATCGTTTCCGGGGAGGAGTCTGCAATTATATCATCTTCTCCTATTTTGGCGGTGCGAAACCGGAGAACGATTACACTCCTTCCCAGCCCTATACCGTGACGGTTACCTCGGACGCTCATTCCTTTGATGAGCAGGGATATGCGAGGCTCTATATCGCCTGCGGCGGTGCAGACAGCCCACGTCCGGTCAAGCTGAGGAAAAAGGGAGATGGGCAGTGGTGCCTTTGGGAGCAGTATCTGCTTACGGATATTCGTCAGCCGAAGGCGAACGACCCGTGGGCGTAAGCGATAGGAAGAATAAGTGGAAGGAGAAAATGCGTTTATGAAAATAATTGGTCAATGGAAGGTATCGGCGGTTCTCTCGGGCGTAGACGGCACATTGAAGTGGGTCACGAGGGAGGAGGCGGAACAGATTGAGGATTTTGACTTCTCCATGTTTGATGCCATTACAGAGTTCAGGCTGGATGGAACGGTTTGCGATCTGCTCCGCATTCCTCAGGATATGCCTCAGGATGAGATTGACAATGCGGTCGCGGCAGGGTACGAACTTGCCGGCGACTTCCTTGTGGCTGGTAAGCACGCATGGAAAGAGGAGAACGATAAGATTTTCTACAATACGAACATCAATGGTGAGATTCTTGGTGAAGAGTTGTCCCCATGGGCTGAAATTGCGGAGGACACGGATGGAAACATCACCCTTATGGGAATTCTGCGTCTGACGCGTATTTAAAGAGGTTTGGGCAGGAAGGAGTGGGATGATTTGAAAAAGAGACATATAGCTTTGCTTTTTACCTTTGCGCTCCTGCTTACGTTGCTATGCGCCTGTGGAAAGCAGGCGCAGCAACCTGAGAGCAGTGGTGAGGAACCGACCAGGAGTTCTGTAATGCAGGGGACAGAAAAGCCCCTGCCTGAAAAAACAAAAGAGGTTACCGTCATTGAGCTTTACAGCGAGGAAGGCAGCGGCACTTCCGACGGCTTCCCATACAACTTTTCCTTCCATGTGCCGCAGATCGAAGATGACACGACCGACGCTGCAGCTATCAATCAGGAGATCGCATCCGTCTACGGCGAAACCGCAAAGAAGTGCCTGGAGAGCATCCAAAATAAGGAGATCCCCTATTGCAGCAACGTGGAGTATGAGTGTTTCCGCAGTGGGGACATTCTCTCCCTGGTGCTGAAATACGCCTATTTCTACGACGGCTTTGAGGGGTACGCCGTTTACAGCTATGACACGGCGAAGGGTGTGCGCCTGACCAATGAAGACATCCTCAAGATGCAGAACATGACAGAGGCGGAGTACCTGTCTGCCCTGCGCCGCGCGGCGGCGAAGGACTTTGACGACGCCTACCACGCTTGCTGGGGGGACATGGAGGACATCTATTCTGGCGGCTATCAGGAACTGCGGAGCTGGACGATCTCGGAGCAGAACCTGAACCTGGACCTGCCCCTCTATTTGAGCGATGGTGTTCTCCATGTCATTGCCCCTATCGGCAGCATTGCGGGGGCGGGCTATCTGAGCCGGGACCTGGCCCTGGATCTGGAGGAGGATACCTCTGATGTGGAAACTGCGCAATTGGGGGACTATCTGACGGTGAAACGGCAGGGCAATGCCGTGACCCTCCGCATCCGGCAGACACCACGGCTGGAGGTCCTGCTGGGGGAAGACGGCCTCATCATCACAGATGCCGCGCTCTATGATAAGGATTTGACCGTGGATGGTCTATACGGCAGCTATACCAAAATCTTCTGCGGCGAGATCGGGGAGGCAGGCGAACCCTTTGTGTTCCTGCTGACCCAGGAGGGGCGGGTGGAGTATATCGACGTCCTGTCCTGCCTTTCCTGCGGGTACTTCTGCGGTGGTCTCCTGATGGGGGTGACGAATGTAAAAGCGTTCGACCTGGACGATGAGCCGCAATTTGTCCCGGGAATCGACGTGTATTACATCGACGCCTATGCTGTCACCGCCGGCGGGGAACGGCTCCCCTTATTAGATACGGTCAGCTTCCAGAGCTACACCATCCCCCAGAACCTGCAAAACAGCGCGTGGTGGAACGACGAGACCGGCGGCTCCCTGACTGTGTCGGCGGGGAACGGCGACAACTTCAATTATTGCGTCTTCCGGGAGACCGGCAGCGTTAGTGTGGATATTCATGGGATCCTCAACTATCTCGGCATGACGGAGAATGGCATGGTGTACGCCTACCGGCTGTGGGGGGCATTCAGCAACGGCCCCGGTCTGACCGGAGTGGTCGCCTTTGATCAGCGATCCCAATTTAGCGGGAACGATTATGAAAGCACACTGACTGTCACGGAGCTGGGCGGAACGCCCCTCCTCGGGGAACAAACAGGCGATAAGACGGTCTTGATGCAGAGCTTTGGTTGAGAGTACGAAAATAATTAGGAGGATGCCATGAGAAGATGGATCACGCTTTGCTTGTTGCTTTTGCTGCTGGCCGCGCTAACATCCTGCGGTCGGACAGCGAATCCAGAGCAGACACCCGGGACCGATTCCCCGCCTCTAAAAGAGGTAGTGGAACCCCATGAAAAGGACGATATGGTCACTGTATCCACCGTCGCCGAACTGATCCGGGTCATCGCCCCGGACGCCCACATCATTCTGAAACCCGGTGACTACAACTTTTCCGCTCTGACGGAGGAGGAGATCGAGTCGTGCGGCGGTTATGTGAGCCCGGATGACCTGAGTTGGGGTGAATTTTCCGTCTATAGTGCTCCCGGACTCACCTTGGAGGCGGAGGAGAGCGGGTCTGTGCGATTGATCACCGAGAACGGGTATGCGGATGTGATGACCCTCACCCTCTGCGACGGTGCGACATTGAAGGGCTTGATTTTGGGCCATGAGATTGAAAAAGGCGATTGCGATGCCAATGTCTTGGAACTTTCCACCTCCCAGAGCGTAACATTAGAGGATTGCGGTCTGTTTGGCTGCGGCACCTACGGCATCTGGGCTGAGAATGCAGCGGGGCTTACCGTTACCGGAACGGAGATTTACGAATGCACCAACGGTATTTTCTGTCTGTCCAATACCACGGAGACGGTCTTTGATCGTTGCCAGTTCTACGATAACGACGGGATGTTTTCCCTGTGGGGGGAAACAGAAGTCCTGATCAAGGACACGGAGATCTCCAGAAATCAGGGCGATTTGCTGTGGGACTACAGCAGCGGGTCTGACACGGATACCATTCGCATCACCTTTCAAGGCTGCACCTTCCAAGACAACCGCGATATGGGATCCCCCGAGGATTGGCCTTGCGTCACCTTTGTGGACTGCGACCTTCAATCCGATCCTATACCGGCCTCTGCAAAGACGGCCTATAACGATTTGATTGAGCGATACCGCGCTCTGGCGGTGGACCCGGACGCATTCACTGATGCCGACGGAGCCGGGGAACAGAACTTTCTCATGATTGCTCAGGAGATGGGAGAGGGGTGGGGATACGAACCCTCGGATATGATTGGCTATGCAATTCAGGACCTCAACGGTGATGGTGTGCCGGAGTTGGCGATAGGCCCCATGCGGGAGTACGGTGTATATCTGTTTACTCTTTTTACTCTGGTAGACGGAAAGCCGCAGTTGGTCTTTGGGGAAAAGGGCGACGGCAGTTATGCCTATTTGCAGGATGGCAGTTTCTTCTATTACGGCTATCGCAGTGCATCGGAAACCGGACAGGGATTCTATCGCCTCACGGATGACGGCACAGCCCTTATTTGCGAGGAATTCTACTTTGTCAAGATTTTGGATGGAGATGAATCGGATGTCACTGTCTATTACAATACAACTGGCAGCTGGGACATTGAGGATTCTCAGGAAACGGATATGCCTCTGGAGTGGTTCTGGGCGTGGGAGCCGGAATATGAGAATTTACCTATGATTCCGTTTTCTACAACAGACTAAGGAGTGAGAGAATATGAAACGATATGTTGCTTTTTTCTTGAGTATTTTGATGCTGGCGACCATGACGGCCTGCGGTGGACAGCCAACAGTCAATAGTTCGCCAAGGGGCGAGGAATCGTCCCCTGTTTGTACACCAGATCAACAGATTCCGGAACAGGGAGATAAAAAGCCGGTAGTCACGAAGGACTCGGAGCAGACATCGGAGCAGGCTACCAACTCTGATCTAGCCTACAGCGAACTGGTGGAGCGCTTTCGCGCCTTGGTGTCTGATCCCTTCGGCCAGGACAGCGATAAGCCCGGTGAAATGGGTGTTTTGGAGACGGCCCGGGCCGCAGGAGACAATGCCGTGTATGAGATGGGTTATCTGATAGAAGACCTAAGCGGTGATGGTATCCCGGAGTTGGCGGTGGGAGGGGTCTACGGGATGACCAATGCTCTATATACCCTGGTGGACGGCAAGCCGGAGTTGGTCTTTGAGGGCTGGTACCGCAACAGCTACGTCTACATGGGCGACGGCCACTTCTACTACTACGGTGCCAACAGTGCGGCGGAGAACGGCCAGGGCGTGTTTTATCTCACCAAAGACGGGACCGAACTGGAATGTGAGAGCTTCCTCTTTACCGGCCTCAACAGCGACGGTGATCTGGAGGTCTATTACAATGAAACCGGAAGCTGGGATCCGGCGGAATCGGAGAAGTCAGACATGACCGCAGAGGATTTCTGGGCGCTGGACCCCGCCGGAGAGCCTCTGGCCCTTACGCCATTCTCTGGGTCGGGCGGCTGGAATGCCGTTGAATCCGAATCCCCAGTATCGGTTCAATACCTGATGGAGGTCGGGGACGAGGATTATGACTGGGTTACCCTGTATGATGGATCGGACGCTTGCTGCATCCTCATCACTTCGGACAGTTGGGTATCCAATCTGAACATTTGGAATCTGTTCGTGGAGGATGTGGCGGATGACGGAACCGTGACCTGCTCGACCACCCTCGCGGGGGATGACTGCCATTGGGACACCGTGACTTTGGACACACCCATTGCGGTACAGCTTATCTTTTACGGCGACCTGCCCACCTATGGCATCTCCTACGAGGATCAGCATGGCACCTTGCACTGTTTTGCCATTGAGGTCAGCGGCGACGACGGCTCCCTCTTGCTGCGAGAGGCGGATCAAAACGAGAATGAATTCGTTCTGCGCGCGGAATGGTGACCGTTGGAACAACCTGGAATGATGCACAGCCCTACGGTCGAAATCAGCGGAGAGGAGATTCTCTCATTCTTAGGAAGACATACTGAGTTTGCATGGGATTAGAAAACGGAGTAAAACACAATGATAGGAAAGCGGCAGGTTGTGTCGCGTAATGAAAGACCAACTATTAAAAGTCAAGTAGATAATTGAAAAAGT
>ULSH01039248.1_pt1 | contig 33071 bp, 20 predicted proteins | sample 1956151 | NCBI WGS metagenome assembly ULSH01 (sample SAMEA4835702, study PRJEB28245) | human gut metagenome | biome: gut microbiome; material: fecal sample | place: Denmark | collected 2008 | reverse complement strand
AGAAAGGAATCGGAGGGAGAGGAGGTCTGTTTCTATTTTTGAGGGAGGAAGGGGATTTCGGACGGGTCAGACAGAGTCAGACAGGTCGGACAGAGTCAGAGGGGGCGAAGAGGAGAGGGTATAAAAAAAGAGTCAATTCCGATTGGGGAACTGGCTCTTCTGTAACGTTTGTTGTATAGTGCTTCAGCTTAGGCCTTAACTGAATCAGCAGCAGCAGTGTCAGCAGCAGCAGTGTCAGCAGCGGTAGTGTCAGCAGCAGTAGTGTCAACAGCTTCTACAGAATCAGCAGCAACTGAATCAGCAGCAGCATCGGTTTTCTTTTCGCCACCGCAAGAGAAGAGTGATGCGCTAAATACAACAGCAAGTAATAAAACTAACTTTTTCATTTTCTTTTTCAATTAAAATAATAAAACAATTTTTTAGCTTCAAAAACGATACAAAGGTACTACCTTTTTTTTATTCTGCAAATAAAAATTAGTTTTTTTTTGGCCTGATAGATTTTTTGTACTAAATGTTGTAAAATTTTCACTCTGAAGAGTGGTGGTTTTAACTTATTTTACCAATTAAGGCATTTTGGCTCTGAAAATCGAGAAAAAATATAACTAAATAATTTTACTCGGAAGTGAGCAATGCCATATCAGGTCAAAAAGAGATATTATATAATTAAGGTGTCAAAACTCCATTTCTTCCTCAAAGGGAAGTTCGACAGGGGTTGTTGCCGAAGGATAGCCCGATACGACTTTCGCCGCGACTGTCAAATCACCGTAGGTAATGGCCGACAGAGGTTTCGAGCCGAGTTTCTTTCCCTCCGCATCAAGAAGAGAACATGCGCCGCCGACAGTGCGCGCGACAAAGGCGAAACCGCTTTCCTGTGCATAGTGACCGGCGGGAGCGACGGAGATGATGCCGGGCAAATCCACACGGTTTTCCCCGTCCTTATCCATAAGCGCCCATATCTTACCATCGTAAACGGCCACCCGGTTATCAGCCCCTATCCTTATCTGTCGGAAGACGGGTTGCAGACAGAGCTTTCCATCAATGTCGAGAAGGCCTTTCATACCTGATGCCACCCGATAGACAATCAGATTGCCGGCAGTCTCGGTGACAGCCCTGACAGCAGCCGGGAGCGGCATCACGGAACCTCCGGAACTGATGTCGCATACACCGAACCCTGACGGAGTCCTGACCACGACCCGGGAGGAATGAAGTTTCATGTCAACGGGAGTTATGCCTGAAGGGAAATCATAGAGGGTGTGTCCGTCGAAGTCAACCACGACAAATTGCTGACGGCTCACATTACCTTCGGCTGATTCATACATGGCCACAAACCGTCGGTCGGACACGGGGCCGACAGAGCTGTAGATCGGATCGACAATCATTTTGCCACGGTTATCAACAAATCCCGTTGTGGCCTTGTCGGTAGTCACGGCAAGAAGCCCGTCAACAAAACACGGACCGCATTCGGTTATCTCCCCTTCAGGCAACTCAAGCTCGGCGACAACCTTCGCATCGGCATCGACAAGCTGTATGTGGCTCCCCTGACGGCTGACGGGTATGACACCCTCCGCGAAAAAGCCTGCCGACTTCAACTTCGAGAGACCGGTCAACGGCTCGGGATTACCGTCGTTCCAACAATAGACAGCTATTCCGTCGGAAATCGAAGCGTTAAAAAAGCCGTTGACAACCGGAGATAAACGGAGCGCCGGAAGAGCGCATTCAGTGACATTGCCGTCGGGAGTCACAAACGCGCAATCCACAGAATCTATCTCACACGAGAGGGCTTCGACCCGAAGGCCTCCGTCGGAAGAACAGGAGAAAGAGATGACCGCAGTCAAAACTGAAAGAGCTATGCCAAATCGCTTAAACATGGTGGAAGATGATTATTCTGAGCAAATAGAAAAACAGATTGTTATCCGAAAAGCCGGGATTTATGCCACAAATGTACGATTTCCGAAATCAAATTCCAAGAAAATAACTATCTTTACATGCTGAACCATTCAGAGAAGAGCGCCAACGCGCCAAACCCAAACCAATACCCCCGAGCCTCATAAAGCAAGACTATGAACAGAACAAGGATAGTCAGATTACTTCTTATTCTTTCAATACTCTCCGCAGGCACCTCGATGACGACATCGTGCAGCGAGGACACCATAGTTGAACGGAGCGGCGCCGCCACTCTGCGCCCTACAGTCACGGTCGATCTGAGTCTGATCACAGGCTCAAGCACCCTCCGGGCCGTGACCTCGGCCCCGTCGGCCGAAGAGATGGCATTCACGCTCTCGGCAGACGACGGCAAATATGACCACACGTGGGCGTCGGTCAACGATTATCCGCTCAACGAGCTGCTGCAGCCGGGCATATACACGGCTACTGCATCATACGGAAGCGAGAACGACGAAGGCATAGGGCGCCCCTACTTCTCGGGATCACAGAAACTCAATCTGCAAAGCGGAGCAGAAGCGGAATGCAACATCACAGCAACTCTCATCTCCGCACTATTTCAGACTGAAATCCCGGATAATCTGACATCTTCATTCACCGAGGCATGCGTCACATATCACAGTGAAGGCCATTCCTATATCACAGTCACGCCTGATGAAGTCCGTGGAGCGTATCTTCATCCGGGAAAAACGGATATAATAATGAGTCTCACCGACGCTACAGGAAATGAGGCAAACATAAGGGTCTCGACAATCGACCCGACGGAAAGCCGGCATCTGTATGACGTCAGACTTGAAAGCGACGGCCTCGCGGAACCCACCGTCACCATATTTGTCAACGGAAAGGAAGCGGGTAAAAAGACCATAACGGAGAAGCTGATGAAAGAGGAAGCGCCCGCGATCACCCCGCAGGGCTTCGCTTCAGGGACACCTGTGAACCTTCCTGAAGGCACCAACCCTACGGAAGCGCTTTCGTTCAACATATCCGACACGCCATGCTCGTCGCTGATACTTACGACCATGGCGCCCTCACTGACCGAAAAAGGCTGGCCGGCGCAAATCGACCTGGCAAACGCATCGGAAGATGAGCTCCGGGCGCTCGAGACACAGGGCCTCGCAGTGAGCCGGCACGCTTCGGGCGAAATCAAGTCGATCGATCTGAGCCGGACGGCAGCCCTGCTCAGATATTCCAAAGGGAACAGCGTGGCCCGCTTCATTCTGGCAGCGGAAGGAACGAACGGAAAACTATCGGAACCATGCGAACTCCAGATCAATCTGCAACCGGTTGAAATAAGCGTGGTTTCGGCAAGCGACATCATGATAGGAGTGAATGCCGCCGAAATAACGGTTCTCAGCCGGAGCGGCGACCTGAAGGAGAATCTGGTCATAGAGGCCCGAAATGACAACGAGACATGGCAGAGCTGCCACATAGACGCGATAGAGCCGAGAAACGACGGAGAATATGCCATAAGGTTCACTGCTCCTGAAGGAAGCTCTGAAAAAGTCGATGTCAGAATCATCTACTGCGGCAACATACTGACCGAGACCTCGATGAAGAGAACCGCTCCGAAATTCAATTTGGCCGCCGACGCTTTCGCCATGAGCGCAACGCTTAAAATCACAAGCGATAATGAGAAAATGATTCCGCTGATAACCTCTCTTGCGAGAATCTACGTCAACGGGGAACAGGCGATTTCCCTAAGACGCGTTCCGGAATCGGGTACGATATACGTAGGCAATCTGTCACCGAAACAGACCTACACTCTGACAGCGACGATGTTTGACAAACCGACGGCCGAGAACATGACCGCCCCGGTGGAGATCAGGACAGAAAACACGGCCGGACTGCAGAACAGCGATTTCGAGGACCACGCCACAGCCATCAAGTATGACAATCTTCCGCAAGGAGGCCTCTACAGCCAGTCGATAATCGACATATTCAACCGACAGAACTATACATCTTTCAAGCTCGACGCACCGAGCTACTGGACAACGGTCAACGCAAAAACATTCTGCACTCAATCGACCAACCCGAACACATGGTACATGGCCCCTTCGGCCTATTCGGAAGTTGACAATGTGGAAGGTTATTTCGCCGTGAAGCTGCAGAGTGTCGCCTGGGACAACACGGGAGAACAGATCACGCCATACCGTCAGAAACCTGACAGCTATCTGGCATATAACCCCAATATCCCCAATATAAAGTACAGGGCAGCCGGCAAAGTGTTTCTGGGGGGCTACAGCTTCAATCCGGAAACACTGGAGGAAAACTATTACGAAGGGATAGAGTTCACCTCGCGGCCTGCGGCCGTCAACGGCAACTACCACTTCACGCCCTCGCCGACCGACCTCAACGACTGCGCGAAGGTGACGGTGGAGGTCTGCGGAATAATCGACGGACAGGAGAAAGCCATAGCCTCCAACAGCATGGAGCTTCCGGCCGCCCTCACCTATACGGCATTCACCGTACCTCTCTCCTACAAATATTTCGGAGTGAAAGCGACCAGACTGAAAATAATGCTGTCTTCATCGAAATATACGGGCACAATCGAATATGAATCCTCAAAGATAAAAACCTATTCCGACCCGGAGAAAGCCACGTCGATAGGCGGACAGCTATGGGTGGAAGACCTGCAGCTCTCCTATTTCTGACGGAACCATCCCCATTTGTTGAAATAGCGGACCATATTGACGCAATGGATTCCGAGCATGCGCAGAGAATGATATGACTCCTGGCGGTGACGGTGGATGACGGTTACGAAGGGAACGTACATGGTGCGGTAAGATTCATGAATCCGTCGGGTGAGATCTATATCCTCGCCATAGAGAAAGAAGCGTTCGTCGAAAAGCCCAACCTTGCGGAGGGCGTCGGTGCGGAGAAACATGAAAGAACCCTGATGGCAGGGAACGTTGAACTCCACGGAATGATCGACATTGCGTAGCTCATAGTCATCAAGACGGCCGCGCATCAGCGACCGGGGAAAAAAGCGGCGTCCGATCAGATCGATCGGGGCGGGAAGACGTCGCACGGTATATTGGAGCTCACCGAGAGGATTCACTATGCGCGGCTGAAGGCAACCCACATCGGGATTGTCCTCCATATATTTTGCAAGAAGAGCCAGAGAGTCCGGAGAAAAAGAGATGTCGGAATTCATCACGAGATGAAGACGCGCCCCCTCCTGCATGGCTTTTTCAATGGCGCGGTTGTGTCCGGCCCCGTAACCGCGGTTGGCCGAGGGAATATAGACACACCCCGGGAAACGGGCGCACAGATCCTCAACACCCTTCTGCCGGGCATTGTCTATCACAAAGACCTTCTCCACACAGGAACGCGCAACAAGGTCAAGAACTTTTTCAAGCTCCAGAAGATCCGTGCGGTAAGTCACTATGGAAGCGGTCAGTCTCATATCATGATGCATTGCGGATCAATCATATTCTCGCCTGTAATCGCGATAATCAGGGCAAAGTTACTAATAAAACGCGATTTTTTGCGTAACTTTGCGCCCGTTTACACATAGGACCTACTTAAATCAGGTCATTATCCAATCATTATACACTATTAACAAGGTATGAATTTATCAGGACCAATTGATTTCAAGCCAAAGATTCTCTCCACGCTGTCAAACTATTCCGCGTCGCGGTTCAAGGCCGATCTTATAGCCGGAATCGTAGTTGGCGTGGTAGCACTTCCCCTTGCGGTGGCTTTCGCCATAGCGAGCGGGGTGAACCCGTCCATCGGCCTCATCACGGCCATAATAGGCGGATTTCTCGTCTCCGCTCTCGGAGGCTGTTCGGTTCAGATCGGCGGCCCGACGGGAGCCTTCATAGTTATCGTCTATGGCATCATAGCCAACTACGGACTTGAAGGACTTGCCATAGCCACGTTCATGGCCGGTCTGATTCTTGTGCTTTTAGGACTGTTTCATCTGGGCACGGTAATCAAATTCATCCCCTACCCGATTGTCGTCGGGTTCACCGCAGGTATCGCTCTGACCATTTTCTCGACCCAGATCAATGACTTCTTAGGTCTCGGCCTGACCGATCTTCCCGCCTCGTTCATTCCGAAATGGGGACATTATCTGACACATCTGGACTCTATCGACTGGCTGACAACGGCTGTGGGCGTCATCTCACTGCTTATAATAATATGTGTGCCCAAGATTTCCAAGAAACTACCCGGCGCACTGATCGCCATCATTACGGTCACGACAGCCGTATGGTTCATCAACACGTATGCGGAAGGATGCCATATCACCACGATCGGCGACCGCTTCGGCAATCTCTCGACCGACATCCCGCTGCCTCGCGGATTCGTCCTGTCGATGGACACTATCAACGAGCTTCTGCCGTCGGCATTCACAATAGCGATACTTGGAGCGATAGAGTCGCTGCTGTCGGCCACAGTAGCCGACGGTGTGACGGGCTCCCGCACCAACTCCAACACCGAACTCATAGGTCAGGGAATGGCCAACATCGTTGTTCCGTTCTTCGGGGGCATACCCGTAACCGGCGCCATAGCGCGCACGATGACCAACATCACCAACGGTGGACGCACCCCGATCGCCGGCATCATCCACGCGCTCGTGCTGCTGCTTATCTTCCTGTTCATGATGCCGCTCATCAACCTCGTGCCTATGGCGTGTCTGGCCGGAGTGCTCATTATGGTGAGCTACAACATGAGCGGCTGGCGCACGATCCGCGGAATGTTCTCCAATCCCAAAGGAGACATGGCGGTTCTCATTGTCACATTCCTGCTGACAGTGATCTTCGACCTGACAATAGCGATAGAGATCGGTCTGCTTCTTGCAATCATACTTTTCCTGCGCCGCGTCACGGAAAACACCCAGATACGTGTCTATGGCGAGCAGCTTGACGTAGCCGAAGGCTCTGAGTCAACGCGCCATGAGGTTCTTGACGTCGCTCAGGGAGTGGAAGTATATGAGATCGACGGTCCGTTCTTCTTCGGCGTGGCCACGAAATTCGACGAACTGATGAGGACCACGCTGGGTTCGAAACCGATTGTCAGAATCATCCGCATGCGCAAAGTCCCGTTCATCGACGCCACGGGCGTGCACAATCTGGAGATTCTCATCAAGTCATCTCTCGCAGAGGGAATCCACGTTGTGCTTTCGGGGGTTAAGCCGGAGGTACAGGCAGTGCTGGACCACGCAGGCATAGACAAGCTGATCGGGGCTGACCATATCTGCCCTCACATCACCATCGCTGTAAAACGCGCCAACCTCATCGCGAGGGAAAACGCGTAAGCCGATCAGAGACGGCTTTCGTCGGCATAGGAATAAAATCCCGCAGCCGTGATTATCAGATGATCCGGCACAAATATATCCAGCAGCGCACACGCCTGCTGGATTTTTTTTGTCAGCGCATCATCCTGGGCGGAAGGTTTGAGATTTCCCGACGGGTGATTATGGACGAGAATTACGGAGGCCGCCATATTGTCGAGAGCTTTTTTCACAATCATCTTGGGCTCGACATAGGTCGCGGCACTTCCTCCGGAGCTTATCAGCTCGGCACAGATGATGCTGTTATTACGACGCAGAAAGAGACACCAGAACTCTTCGTGGGGAAGATTCTCGAGTTTCGGGCGCATGTATTCATAGACATCGGCCGAGGAGCGGACGGAGGAAATTTTCTCATCTCCCGACTTGCGGCGCGAACCGAGCTCTATCGCGGCAGCTATGGTGGTGGCCTTCGCGGGGCCTATACCCACGAACCGGCGGCTGATGGCCTGTATTGAAAGCTGCGCGAGATTATTGATGGAATTGTTGCAGGAGTCCAGAATCTCTCTGGCAAGATCAATGGCCGACTTGCCCGGGACACCGCCTCCGATCAGGAGCGCCAGCAGCTCGGCGTCGGACAGAGAACGGATGCCGTTGGCCAGAGCTTTTTCACGAGGGCGCTCGTCATCGCTCAGATCGGCGATGCGGCGCGTAATGTTTTCAGCGCGGCCCATCACTTGCCCTTCCTGATTTTTATCTCTTCCTCGATGTTTCGTCCGCGACGGAGAATTATCTTGGTGAAGAAAGCCTTGATGAAGCCGCAACCGTAGCCGCATATCTGGACAACGGAGGCGGGAACGGCACGCAATGCGATGCCGAGCGAACGGGTTGCTATCCAGGCCGACAGAAAAATTGCCAGCAGATAAATCCCTATCGGGAGCAGGAACCAGGGAGTGACGAATATTCCGAGAAGCACGAGGAGGACTCCGATAATTACCGCGAGGGCGGGAAGGGTGTGAACAAGTTTCAGGGAATCGGGATAGAGGAGTTTCAGGGTTATACGCGACATTCCGAACACATAGACCTGACGCCAGAAGCGGGCGAAATCGACGCGCCGCTTGTGGAATACATGTGCCGGATGTATCAGGCCGATCGAGAATCCGGCCTGACGGATGCGCGTTGACATGTCTATGTCTTCCGAGAACATTTCGCGGAAACCGCCGACAGTGTCATAGACCTTGCGGCTGTAGCCCATGTTGAATGAACGGGGCACGAATTTCTCCATCTGGACCTTTCCTCCGCGTATGCCGCCGGTGGTCAGGAATGAGGTCATGGCGAAAGATATTGCCTTCTGGACCGGAGTGAAGGATTCGTGTGCCGCATCGGGACCGCCAAAGCAGTCGAGAGGCTGACGGTCAAGTTCGGCGGACAGAATGGCGAAATAATCGCGGGGAATGACGCAGTCGCTGTCAAAAAACACGAGATAATCTCCCGAGGAACGGTCTATTCCGTAATTACGGGCTATGGAACGGCCCTCGTTGGGCTTGAAGAAATAACGCACGTCCACCTTTCCGGCGAAACTTCTGACAAGGTCGCCGCAAGGCTCGGTAGATCCGTCCTCGACAATGATCACTTCAAAATCACGGCATGTCTGGGCCGACAGGCTCTCAAGAAGGTCGTTGATCTCATCCACACGGTTATACACCGGGACTATAACTGAAAATCTGGGCATCTCTGGAGGTTGTTTTAACTCATTCTTGATTCATAATCCTCAAACGTGAAACGGCGCAGCAGCGAACATTCCCCTCGGGAGTCGCAGTAAACGATATCGGGATGGCTGATTCCGTTGAACATATTGGTCTTCACTGTCGTATAGTGGTTCATATCCTCGAATCTGAGGCGCTGTCCCGGTTTCAGCGGCTCGGGAAAGCTCCAGTCACCAACATAATCGCCGCTAAGACATGAATTGCCACCCATCCTGTAGTCGATGCCTGCTCCGGGTTCGAGCGCTCCGGTGATGGCCGGCTTATAAGGCATTTCAAGACAGTCGGGCATGTGGCAGGCAAAGGAGGCGTCGATGATGGCGGTCCTCACACCCTGATTCTCGACCACATCGACCACGGAGGCGACAAGATCGCCCGTGCGCCAGGTGAAAGCGCTTCCCGGCTCGAGAATCACTTCCAGCCACGGATAGCGCTGACGGAAGCGGCGTATGATATCCACGAGGCGCTCCGTGTCATAGCCATCGCGTGTCATCAGATGGCCGCCGCCCATATTTACCCATTTGACCTGGGGAAGATAGCGGCCGAACTGCTTTTCAAACGCATCCAACACACATTCGAGATCTTCGGCCGAAGACTCGCAGAGCGAATGGAAGTGGAGCCCTTCGATTCCCCGGGGCAAACTGTCGCCGAGCATGTCGGCGGTCACGCCGAAGCGCGAACCGGGAAGAGCGGGGTTGTAAATGTCAGTCTCTATGACCGAACACTGCGGATTGACTCGCAAGCCGGGAGAAACGCCGGCTTCAACGGCACGGTCTGCGAAGCGCTCGGCCTGCGAAAGCGAATTGAAGGTTATATGCGAGGATCCAGCAAGGAATTCCCCTATGGTCGAATCGGTGTAGGCGGGACAATAGGAGTGGGCCTTAACGCCAAGATGCCTGTTGCCGAGTTTCAGCTCGTTGAGGGAAGAGGCGGTGAAATGTACACCATACTCGCGGAAAATGCCGAAGGTGCGCCACAAGGCATTGGCCTTGAAAGCCATTATGATGGTAGCACCCGACCGCTTCGCCACGTCGGTTATCAGCTCGAGATTGCGGCGCAGTTTGTCTTCATAGACAATATAATATGGAGTGGCAAGTTGAGATTCTGTCATGATTCTGTCAATTGAGTATGTTGAAACGGGCGAATTTTAGGAGAAGTGTGCGCATGTCGGTTTCGGAAAATCTCACTGTTATGCGCGCGTCCTGCCGCGAGGTGTCAATGGCGGTTATCACACCTCGGCCGAAACGTTCATGTTCAATCTCCATTCCTTCGGTCAGCTCCGACGGCGAATGGGTGCCGGACATCGACTTCGCCGGGGTGCGGGGCTTCTCTTCTTTCGGAATCCAGCGGGATGGATCGCGGCCGGCGGTGAGATCTTTCCTCGGCCCGGGAGAAGAATGGTACGAGTCTATGAAGTTGTCGAATGAACGCCGGGAATTTCCTATGGAAGCGCCTGCATGAAGACGCAACAAGGCCGGATCTATATCGCGGATGAAGCGCGAAGGAGAGCATGTGCATGTCTGACCGTTGCGATAACGCGAACGGGCATAGCTCATCATGCAGAAATTGCGGGCGCGGGTGATCGCCACATAAAGGAGGCGACGTTCTTCCTCTATCTCCTGAAGAGACCCGTTGGCCATTGCCGAAGGGAAAAGATCTTCCTCGACGCCAACGATGAAAATGTTGTTGAATTCAAGACCTTTCGCCGCATGAGCGGTCATCAGGGTGACGCGTTCCCTCTCGCCGTCGTCGGCGTCCTTGAGGTCCTGGTCCGTAGCCAGCGAGACCTCGCCCATGAAATCGGAGAGCGAAATGTGTTCGTTGCCTTCCTCGATGCGTGTCGATACGAATTCGTTGACACCGGAAAGAAGTTCATTGAGGTTCTCCTGTTTCGAGAGGTTTTCGGGAGTGCGGTCGCTCATAAGCATCGAAAGAAGATGCGTGTCGGCGATTATGCGGCGTGCGAGTTCGTTGGCATCGACGCCCTCGGCATTCATGTTGATAAAATTGGCGATTAGCGACCTGAAGTCGCCAAGTTTACGGGCCGTTCCGGAATTGACTCCGGGATTGTACGTTTCGAGATCACAGATGACATCCCAGATGCTCACCTTAGCGTCAGTAGCGGTGCGAAGGAGCTTGTTGAGGGTGGTCTCCCCTATTCCACGCGAGGGGAAATTAATTATACGCCGTAGCGCCTCGTCATCGGCAGGATTGACGGCCAGACGGAAATAGGCCAACGCGTCCTTTACTTCCTTTCGCTGATAGAAGGACAGTCCTCCGTAAATACGATAGGGAATGTTGCGCTTTCTGAGCGATTCCTCGAGTACACGGCTCTGGGCGTTGGTGCGGTAAAGGATAGCGAATTCCTCAAAACTGTCATGGGTCTTCATCTTGACAAGCGATATGCGGTCGGCCACAAGCCGAGCTTCGTCGAAATCGCTGTAACTCTCAATCACTTCTATTCTTTCGCCGGGATCATTTTCGGAAAAAACGTTTTTCCGTATCTGATGGACGTTTTTCTCAATCAGCGAATTGGCGGCTTTTATTATATTCTGGGTGGAACGGTAATTGCGTTCGAGCTTGAATGTGGCGAGTTCGGGATAGCTCCGTTTCAGATTGAGGATGTTTCCTATGTTGGCTCCGCGGAAAGAATATATGCTCTGGGCATCATCGCCCACAACACAGAGGGCGTGGCTCTCCCGGCATATCTGCGAGACAATCACATGCTGGGCGAAATTGGTGTCCTGATACTCGTCAACAAGGACATAGCGGAAGAATTCCTGATAGTGGCGCAGGACGTCGGGATTGTCGCGCAAAAGGACATTGGTGTAATACAGCAGGTCGTCGAAGTCCATCGCGCTGGCTGCAAAACAACGGTCGCGGTAATTGCGATAGAGAGCGTAGAGCATGGGACGCCGGGCGCGACGGTCGGCCTGCATGACATCATCGAGCGTAGCATATTTCTCGGGAGAGATAAGAGCGTTCTTTGCCGAAGAGATGGCAGAAAGGACAGTCGATGGCTTATATATCTTCTCGTCGAGATCCATGTCCTTTATGACGGACTTGACGAGCGATTTGCTGTCGGCGGCATCGTATATCGTGAAATTAGGTTTGTAACCGATGCGTTCGGCGTTCTGTCGCAGTATGCGCAGGAAAATGGAATGGAAAGTCCCCATCCACAGTTTCGAGGCGGTCTTTTCGCCTACAAGCTGCTGAATGCGCTCGCGCATCTCACGGGCCGCTTTGTTAGTAAAAGTAAGAGCGAGAATGCGCCAGGGCTCATAGCCGCTATTGAGAAGATGGACTATCTTGTAGGTCAGGACGCGTGTCTTACCCGACCCGGCCCCCGCAATCACAAGAGACGGACCGCCGGTATATACCACTGCGTCACGCTGCTGTTCATTGAGATTATCGAGATATTGCTCCAAGATACAGATCAGTTATTTTCATTCAAAATTTTGTCAAAAGCTTTCCAGAGCGGGTCGTCGGGTGTCGGGGCGGTAACGGAGACAGGTTTGTGGCTGACAGGGTGCTCGAACTCGATACTGTGGGCCTGGAGGGATATGGAGCCGTCTGGATTGGAACGTTTGTCGCCATATTTCAGATCCCCTTTTATGGGACAACCGATAGCCGAGAGCTGGACACGTATCTGATGCTTGCGACCGGTCTCGAGGTTGACCTCAAGGAGATGGTAGCGGTCAGAGGAGGCGATAAGCCTGTAGCCGAGGACGGCTTCTTTAGCGCCGGGACGCGGGGTTGCCGAGGCGTGACTCTTGTTATTTCGCTCAGTCGAGGTGATATAATGAACCAGACGGTCCTCAGGCCGCGGGGGCATGTTGCGCGTTATGGCGCGATAGGTCTTCTTCACCTCTCCCTTGCGGAACATCTCGTTCATGCGGGCAAGCGCCTTGGAGGTCTTTGCATAGACGACGAGACCCCACACGGGCCTGTCAAGGCGGTGGACTACCCCGCAGAACACATTTCCGGGTTTATCGTATTTCTCCTTCAGATAGCGCCTGACAGTATCGACAAGCGGCTCGTCGCCGGTTTTGTCGCCCTGCACTATCTCTCCGGGATGCTTATTGACTATTATAATATGATTGTCTTCGTAAACTACTTCCATAGACTGCAAAGTTAACGAAAAAACGCGGGATTGACAACCCCGGAACGAGGGCACGCGCCTCAGCGCAGAGAGTGGAGCGCGTCAAGCATCTCCATGACCCTCGCCCGCATTTCCTTGAGTCGGTCCAATGTCTTGTGGCGCTGTTCGATACCTTCGGGATTTACGCGCAACTGCTGCTGGGCGGCCTCGAGCTTAAGGCCCCGTTCCTTGACAAGATAATGGATCTGGGCGATCTTGTCGATGTCGGAAGGCGTGTAGAAGCGTGTGCCGTGATTGTTTCGCCGGGGTTTGACCACCGTGAACTTCGACTCCCAGAACCGCAGGGTTGATGCGGGGATGTTCAGGATGGCCGCCACCTCCGAAATCCTGTAATATTTTTTGTCAAGGTCTTGCATAAGCAATCTGTGTTTTACGGGCTTTGTCACCGACACTTAATGGCGTCGTCCATAAGCCATAGTGGTGTCTATTATTCATTTGCAAATTTAATGATTTTGGCGTAATTTTGCACAAAAATTTTGCATTTGCCCCCGCGGGCGAACCATCAAACAAAACACCAATAAACTAAAATGCTTACAGCTAAAGAGATACGCGAGTCTTTCAAAGACTTTTTCCGCGAAAAAGGCCATAAGATCGTGCCGTCGGCGCCTATGGTCATAAAGGATGATCCCACCCTCATGTTCACCAATGCCGGAATGAACCAGTTCAAGGACATTATTCTGGGCAACGCGCAGGCGAAAAGCCGCAGGGTGGCGGATTCGCAGAAATGCCTGCGTGTCAGCGGAAAGCACAACGACCTTGAAGAAGTCGGAATGGACACGTACCACCACACGATGTTCGAGATGCTCGGCAACTGGTCGTTCGGGGATTATTTCAAAAAAGAAGCTATAGACTGGGCGTGGGAATATCTCGTGGATGTCCTCAAGCTCAATCCCGATAATCTTTACGCCACTGTTTTCGAGGGCGCTCCCGACGAAGGGCTCAGCCGCGACGACGAAGCGGCAGAAATCTGGGAAAAACACCTTCCCAAAAGCCATATCATCAACGGCAACAAGCATGACAACTTCTGGGAAATGGGCGACACGGGTCCCTGCGGCCCCTGCTCGGAAATTCACATAGACCTGCGTCCGGAAGAGGAACGCAAGGCTGTTCCCGGCGCCGAACTCGTCAACAAGGACCATCCGCAGGTAATCGAAATCTGGAATCTCGTGTTCATGCAGTATAACCGCAAGGCCGACGGTTCGCTCGAACCGCTACCGGCCAAAGTCATCGATACCGGAATGGGCTTCGAGCGTCTTTGCATGGCGCTTCAGGGCAAGCGCTCGAACTACGACACGGACGTGTTCACTCCCCTCATCAATAAAATCGGAGAGCTGTCAGGAAAACGTTACGGCGAAGAGAGCCATACGGATGTCGCAATGCGCGTGATCGCCGACCATGTCCGCACGATAGCCTTCTCCATCGCCGACTCCCAGCTCCCCTCCAACGCCAAAGCGGGCTACGTCATCCGCCGCATCCTGCGCCGCGCTGTCCGCTATGCCTATACGTTCCTCGACCAGAAACAGGCTTTCATGTATCGCCTGATAGACACCCTGATCGAATCGATGGGCGAGGCCTATCCGGAACTTCCCGCACAGCGCGAACTCATCATCCGCGTCATCAAGGAAGAAGAAGATTCGTTCCTGCGCACTCTCGAAAACGGAATCAGAATGCTCGACAACGCCATTGCCGCCGCCCAAGCTGCCGGCAAGAAAGAGATTTCGGGCAAAGAGGCGTTCATTCTCTATGACACCTACGGATTCCCCCTCGACCTGACTGAACTTATCCTCAAGGAAAAGGGCATGACTCTGGATCAGGCCGGATTCGACAAAGAGATGCAGGCCCAGAAAGAGAGAGCCCGCAACGCCGCAGCAACCGAGACCGGCGACTGGACCGTTGTCAACGATGGCGATCCTGAATTCGTGGGATATGACAACACTTCATGCGAGACCGCCATATTGCGCTACCGCAAAGTGAAACAGAAAAAGGGCGAATTCTATCAGATTGTCCTCGCCCAGACCCCGTTCTATGCCGAAATGGGCGGACAGGTCGGCGACCGAGGCACTCTGACCTCCGCCGACGGCGAAACCATAGAAATCTACGACACAAAACGTGAAAACGGCATAGGCGTGCATCTGACCAAGAAACTTCCATCGGATCCCACCGCCACCTTCACGGCAAAAATCGACGAGAAAGCCCGCAAGGCGACCTCATGCAACCACACGGCGACACACCTTCTCCACCACGCCCTGCGCGAAGTGCTCGGCACACACGTGGAGCAGAAAGGTTCGTTCGTATCGCCGGAAATCCTTCGCTTCGACTTCTCGCATTTCCAGAAAATGACTCAGGAGGAGATCCGCGAGGTCGAGCGCCGCGCCAACGCATTTGTCCGCGAGGCGATCAGCCGCGACGAGCAGCGTCACGTGCCTATAGCCGAGGCCCGCGCCATGGGCGCCATGGCCCTGTTCGGAGAAAAGTACGGAGATGACGTGCGCGTGATCCGCTACGGCGATTCGGTAGAGCTCTGCGGCGGAACGCATGTGGATAACACCGGCAACATAGGAATGATCAAAATCGTTTCGGAAAGCAGCATCGCGGCGGGAATCAGACGTATCGAGGCTATCACGGGTGAAAAGGTAGAGAACGCGATGTATGAAGTGACTGACACGCTCCGCGAGATGGCCGGTCTGCTCAACAATGCGCCCGACGTCGTTTCGGCCCTTCGCCGCGCCATCACCGAAAACGCCGACCTTCATAAAGAAGTCGATGAATATTTCAAGGAGAGGATAGACAATATCGCCTCTCAGCTTCTCGCCAACGCCGAGGAAATAGACGGAATAAAGGTCGCCAGCCTTACGGGAGTCAGAATTCCCGACCTTGTCAAAGGAGTTGCGTTCGCCATACGCGCCGCATCGCCCGAGAACACGGTATTCCTCGCGGCGACCGTCGATGTCGGAGGCAAACCGCTTCTGACCATGATGATTACCGAAGACTTGGTCAAGAACAACGGACTGAACGCATCGCAGATAGTCCGCGAGGCAGCCAAGAACATCAAAGGCGGCGGCGGCGGTCAGCCCGGATTCGCCCAGGCCGGCGGCAAGAACGCCGACGGAATTTCGGAAGCGTTCATGGCTATGAAAGCCGCTCTCTGATAAAAATCTTTCTCCAATATATTTATGAAGGCATGCGGAAAATCCGCATGCCTTCATCAGCTATCGGGCTAAAATTCGGACCAAAAGCCGCTACTGATGCCAACTGCAAACGAAGCTGAATGAGATCCGCTTCCGTTTCAATGAGTGAGGTGAAAATTTGCAGAAGTGCAATGTTATGACTAAATTTGCATTAAGAGGTTATCCAACAATATCATCAATAAGCAAATGATTGAATTTTTAAGCGGTAAGTTGGCCGAACTGACGCCGGCCTACGCGGTTATCGACACCGGCGGCGTCGGCTATCTGGCCAACATTACCCTGACAGCATACACCGCCCTCGAAGGGCGACAGGAAGCGAGACTTCTCATACATGAATCGATACGCGAGGACGCCTATCAGCTCTACGGTTTTCTCAACGAGCAGGAACGCAGTCTTTTCAGGGAACTCATAGGGGTTTCGGGCGTCGGCGCCAATACAGCCCGCATGATCCTGTCGTCGATTCCTGCGCCGGAACTCGAAGGCGTTATAATCTCCGGCGACCATACGAGGCTGAAAAATGTCAAAGGCATCGGCACAAAGACGGCACAAAGAATCATTGTTGACCTTCGCGACAAAATAAAACCCACCGGCGATACGTTAATCAATCAGCCCGTCGCAGCCTCGGAAACCTACGACGAAGCCCTCGCCGCGCTCACCATGCTCGGCTTCAGCCGGCCGCAGAGCCAGAAAGCGCTCAAGAAAATTTTCGATGCCGATCCGACGATAAAAGTCGAATCAGCTATCAAAAAGGCGCTCGCAATGATGTAGGGGGCCTCGTCTCCGGGAGGCTACGGGCCTTGAGAGCATCCCGACTATCCCCGCAGTGGCATATAAGAAGACCGACATAACATCTTGCAGACGAAAGCGAAAAAGCATAAGGGCGTGGTCACTGACCGCGTTTATAGCCGTCGGTCTGTTTCTTCTGCCGGCTTTGGCCCAGTATAACAAAGACCGCATACACGCGCCGGCCCCCTCGATCCCTGCAAAAACAGATAAGGATTCCCTGCTGAAACTCCGGTCTCCGGTCAGGCACACCGTTCCCAAGAGTTACGAGGACCTTATGAAAAGCAACAGCGCCAACGATCTGAGAATGCCGTCGAACATACTGACGGTTACGGAATATGATCCGGAAACGGGGTGTTACATTGTCCGCTCCCGGGTGGGCGACATGGAGATAACCACACCGTTCATTCTCTCTCCGCAGCAATATAACGACTGGCAGAGACGCAGTTATCTGACCGAGTACTACCGGAAGAAGAACGCCGAGACTGTAAGTTCGCCGAAAAGCAAGGAGCCTTTCGACATTCTCGACATGAATTTCTCGCTCGGACCGCTTGAAAAGATTTTCGGTCCGGGCGGAGTCCGTCTGCGGACGCAGGGGTCGGTGCAGATCGACATGGGGATAAAATCGACCAAGACCGACAATCCGGCACTGTCGCTCGGATCGCGCCGCCACACATTCCTCGATTTCGACCAGAAAATACAGGCAAGCATCCAGGCATCCGTGGGCGAACGGATGAAATTTGACATGACCTACAACACGGACGCCACTTTCGATTTCGACGCCAAGAACATCAAGCTTCAATATGAAGGGGGAGAGGACGACATTGTCAAAAATATCGAGGCAGGAAACGTGAGCCTGACAACGGGGTCGTCGCTGATACGCGGTTCCACGGCACTGTTCGGTATAAAAAGCAAGCTTCAGTTCGGCAAGCTGACGGCTACAGCTCTTGTCTCGCAACAGAATTCGGAATCGCGCTCGGTCTCGACGAAAAGAGGGGTGCAGACCACCGCTTTCGAAATAAACGCGGACCAGTATGACCGCGACCGGCATTTTTTCATGGGCCATTTCTTCCGTGATAATTACGACAGCTGGGCCTCTAAGCTGCCTTTCGTAGGGTCGGGAATCAGAATCACCCGCGTCGAGATCTGGGTGACTAACAAGACCGGCAATTTCAACCAGAGCCGCAATGTGGTCGCTTTTATGGATCTCGGTGAAAACAGGGTTCTCGCCAACAGCCACTGGGTGACTGACGGTGCCGGTCCCAACCCGAGCAATGCCTCGAACAACCTGCTCCAGACAATCAAAAGCGACTACCCGGGCGCCCGAAACATCGACGAAGTCACCCAGGCTCTCGCTCCGCTGGCGGCTTACGGGATAGAGGGCGGAAAGGATTTCGAGAAGGTCGAGAGCGCACGGCTTTTGGGTGAAAACGAATATACTCTCAACCCAACCTTAGGATATGTCTCTTTCAAGAGCCAGATGTATAGCGACGACGTTGTCGGGATCGCATACGAATACACCTACAACGGCAAGGTATATCAGGTTGGGGAATTTTCGAGCGACATCACCTCAACGTCACAGTCGCTGTATGTCAAGATGCTTAAGGGAACCACGGTGTCGCCCTCTCTTCCCGCATGGGGACTGATGATGAAAAACGTCTATTCGCTGGGGGCATATCAACTCCAGAAACAGGCGTTCAAGTTTCAGGTCAAGTATCTGTCGGACACCACCGGGACAAAGATAAACTATCTTCCGGTGCCGGGGCTGTCGGACAAACCGCTCCTCCAGGTCATGAATCTCGACCGTCTCGACTCTAACCAGGAATCGAACTCCGACGGCTTTTTCGACTATGTCGAAGGATATACCGTCCTGTCGGCTACGGGTAAAATCATATTTCCTGTCGTTGAGCCGTTCGGACGCCATCTGGAAAAACAGATAGGCAATCCCGCCATCGCTGAAAAATATGTCTATAAGGAGCTTTATGACTCCACTCTCGTTGTAGCCCGTCAGTTTGCGGACAAAAACAAGTTCATCCTGACAGGCGAATATCAGGCATCGGGAGGATCGCAGATACGGCTGGACGCCATGAACGTTCCCCGGGGATCGGTGGTGGTCACCGCCGGGGGCGTCACTCTGACTGAAAATTCAGACTATACCGTTGACTATTCGATGGGAATCGTCACCATCATCAACCAGAGCATCATCGACTCGGGACAGTCGATCAACGTCACCCTCGAGAACCAGTCGATGTTTTCGACACAGCGCAAAACCTTGCTCGGGCTCGACCTGAGCTATCGTTTCAATGACAATCTGACCGTCGGAGGGACTCTGCTTCATTACGGGGAGAAAGCACTGACGGAGAAAGTCAATATAGGTGACGAAACAGTCAACAATACCATCTGGGGACTGAACTTCGCCTATAACCGGGAATTCCTGTGGCTAACGAATCTTCTCAACAAAATCCCGACTGTCAACGCCACGGCACCATCGCGGCTGTCACTTCAGGGCGAGTTCGCCCAGCTGTTGCCGCAGCAGCAGAAAACGGGAAGCAACCGTGGAAGCTCTTATATCGACGACTTCGAATCGGCACAGACGGGAATTGACCTTCGTTCGCCCTACGGATGGACTCTCGCTTCCACCCCCTACGACAATTCATCTTCAGCCCTATTTCCGGAAGCGGCCCTGAGCAACAACACGGACTACGGCAAAAACCGAGCTTTGCTGAACTGGTATTATATCGACCGCATGTTCACCTCGCGAAACTCCACACTCGCTCCGGGCTACATAAGAAACGACGCCAAGCAGCAGAGCAACCCCTACATCCGCGAGATAACCTCCCGCGAAATCTATCCCGACCGTCAGCTGACCTACGGAGAGTCATCGACAATCCAGACGCTGAATCTTTCATTTTATCCGACGGAACGGGGCCCCTACAATCTGGACGCGGTTAACATAGATGAAAACGGAGCGCTGACCATGCCCGAGAAGCGCTGGGGCGGAATCATGCGCCGGCTCGACAACACGAATTTCGAACAGAACAATATCGAATACGTGCAGTTCTGGCTACTCAACCCGTTCCTCGATCCGGAGAATCCCAATCTGGAAGGTGGCGACCTGTACTTCAATTTCGGAGAGATTTCTGAAGATATCCTAAAGGACGGACTGAAAAGCTATGAGAACGGACTTCCCTATTCAGGCGGCACAGAGAACACTAAAACCACAGTGTGGGGACGGGTGAGCGCTGAGAACTCACTGACCTACGCGTTCGACAACAGCAAGGAAGCGCGCAGCAATCAGGACGTCGGTCTTGACGGTCTGAAAAACGACGACGAGTTCGGATTCAGCTCCTACAGCGATTATCTCGAAAGTCTGCGCCGCAAACTTCCCCCATCGACCGTGCAGAAGATGGAAGCGGACAGATTCTCGCCTTTCAACGATCCTGCAGGCGACAATTATCATTTCTACCGCGGACTGGACTATGACGAGCAGCGACTGGGCATCCTCGAACGCTACAAGCGTTACAACGGGGTAGAAGGCAATTCACTGTCACCCGACGAGGCCGGCGAACCGCTCTATCAGTCATCGCGGTCCAACCCCGACGTGGAGGACATCAACCTCGACAACACCCTCAACGAATATGAACGTTACTACCAATACAGAGTCTCCATCCGCCCGGAGGATCTGGAAGTGGGTAAAAACCACATAACGGACAAACAGGTATCGGTAGTGCCTACGCGCGACGGGGGCGAACAGACCGTCGAGTGGTATCAGTTCAAGATTCCCCTGGCCGACTTCGAGAAAGCAGTCGGGGCTATCTCGGGATTCACGACCATACGCTTCGTCAGGATGTTCATGACGGGCTTTAAAAAGCCGACGCACCTTCGCTTCGCCACCCTGGAGCTGGTGCGTGGCGACTGGCGCACGTATGATTTCAGCCTGAGCGAGCGCGGGGATCTCCCCGCTCAGGGTAATCTGGATGTCTCGGTTGTCAATATAGAGGAGAATTCCGGAAGGACGCCGGTCAACTATGTGCTTCCTCCTGGAGTGAGCCGCATCTCGGATCCGGGACAGTCACAGATCGTGCAGCTGAACGAACAGTCGCTGTCACTTAAAGTGTCGGATCTTGAAAGCGGAAACGCGAGAGCGATATATCGCAATACCGCCCAGGATCTGAGGAACTATGCGCGGCTGCAGATGTGGGTCCACGCCGAAAGCCTCATTGACAACGCGCACATTCCGGCCAACGGAGACCTTGCGGTTTTCGTGCGTCTGGGAACCGACATAAAGAACAATTATTACGAATATGAGATTCCTCTCGCTCTGACACCGCATGGCCATTACACTGACAGCCCTTCGGACCGAGCCGAAGTCTGGCCGGAAAGCAATTTCCTGAACTGCCGCCTGCAGAATCTTGTCGATATGAAGAAAGAACGAAACCGGGCGAAGCGCGAAGGGATTGAGGGAGTTGGATTCGGAACCCTTTTCCACGGACCGGATCCAGAATCGCCCGAAAATACGATCTATGTCATGGGCAACCCGTCGCTGAGCGACGTCAGGGTTATGATGGTCGGCATCAGAAACAGGTCAAACTCCATCAAAGACGGAATCGTTTGGATCAACGAACTCAAAGTAACCGATTTCGAGAGCGAAGGGGGATGGGCGGCCACGGGCAACGCACAGCTTTCAATGTCGGACATAGCAACTCTGAACTTCGGTTACCACCACGAATCGGCAGGGTTCGGAAGTGTCGATCAGGGCCTCAACGAAAGGCGAATGGATGATTTCTCACGCTACACATTCGCCGTTCAGACCGATCTGGGGCGTTTCATGCCTGAAAAACTAAAACTCCGGGCACCGATATTCTACTCCATGACCCGCGAGACCACCACTCCGAAATACAATCCCCTCGACCCCGACGTCAAGCTCAAAGACGCGCTCAAAGGTCTGTCAAAACATGAAGCCGACTCGATAAAAGCATTCGCCGTAGAAAAATCGACGCAACAGAATTTCAGCATCTCGGGGCTGAAATTCGATCGCCGCAGCGCAACGCCGAAGCCATGGGACCCCGCCAACTTCACAGGCAGTTTTTCCTTCAACAAATCATCCAAGTCAGATCCGGTTACGGAATACGAGAACCAGAACGATTATCGCGGAAGCCTCCAGTACAGCTACACTCCCTATATCAAAGGCCTGAAACCATTCGGTTTCATAAAAAGCAAATCGCGGAATCTCCAGTTCTTCCGCGACTGGGCCTTCAACTGGCTCCCTAATTCAATCTCGTTCCTGACAACCATAAACCGGTTCTATTTCGAGCAGCAGACAAGAAGCGAGACGGACACGGATTTCCAGCTCCCGGTCTCGGTAAGCAAAAATTTCATCTGGGACAGACAACTCGCGCTGACATGGAACATCACGCAGAGCCTGCAGCTCACGTTCAACTCCAACACTCAGGCACGCATCGAGGAACCTATGGGGGCCGTGAACAGAAAACTGTTCCCTGACAAATACCGCGAATGGCGCGACACTGTCTGGCAAAGTATTCTGCATCTCGGCACTCCGTGGGCCTACAATCAGACCTTCACCGGCTCCTACCGCGCTCCTTTCAGCCGCATTCCCGTTCTTGACTTCCTGACCGCCAACGCATCCTATAATGCCACCTACCGCTGGGACCGCGGAGCAACCATAGATAACGTCAACACCGGCAATTCCATTTCCAACCAGGCCACATGGAATGTTGACGGCCGAATAAACCTCGAAGGACTCTACAACAAGAATCCGTATCTAAAACGTGTCAACACCCGCTTCGCCAACCGCCGCACTTCCAACGACAACGGACGTAACAGGAACCGGAAAGATAAAACGACGGCACCCAAGGCGAGACGGTTTGAGCGCACCTACACTCTGCGTCCTGACACATCGACCGTAATCCGCCATAATCTCCGCAACAAAAAAGTCAGAATAACGGGGAAAAACGCGCTGACGGGCGAACCCTACCGCATCAAGTCGCGCGTTCTTGACGCAAACCGGATCGAGATACTCGACCGCGACTCGGCTAACATCTCTTTCACTGTCACGGAAATCCTGCAGGAACACAAGAGCTTCCGCGAAGAGGCCGGCGAATACCTGGCGAGATTTCTCATGTCGCCGCGCGCGGTATCCGTCAGATGGCGAAGGACCAACTCGATGTCGCTCCCTCTGTTCCTGCCCGACATAGGTAATGCCTTCGGACAGACCAACAGTGCCGGACCTCTGGCGCCGGGACTTGACTTTGCATTCGGTTTCACCGACGAAAGCTACATAGAGAAAGCCAAAAGGCGCGGATGGCTTCTGACAGACCCCGACGGACAGACCTCACCCGCCATATATTCCCATACCCGGGAATTCAATCTCGAAATTGTTCTGGAACCGATTCGCGGACTTAAGATTCAGCTGACGGGCAACCGCACGGACAACCGCAACCGTCAGGTACAGTTCATGTATGACGACATGCCCGTCTCCTTTACCGGAAGCTACACGAAAACCCACTGCGCCATTGCCACCGCGCTGAAGGGGTCTTCGGCAAAGAACGGCTACAGCAGCTCGACATTCGACAGATTCCTGGAGAATATCCCTGTCATCGCGCAACGCGTCGAGTCACGCTACGAAGGCGTCCACTACCCCACCAAAGGATTCATGGAAGGGAATCCGAACGCAGGCGAACGGTTCAGCACAAAAGTTGGCGGAGTCAGCCCGACAGGCTCCGACATACTGATACCGGCATTTCTCGCAGCATATTCGGGCACGGACGCCTCGAAACAGTATCTCGATCCCTTCCCGTCGCTGGCGGAAATACTTCCCAACTGGAGAATAACCTACGACGGACTGATAAACATAGGCGCCATTTCCTCGAAGCTGAAAGCTCTGGTGCTGACACACGCCTACCAGTGCACATACTCCGTGGGTTCCTACACCTCCTATCTCAACTGGATGGCCGCCTCCGATTCCGATCTCGGATTCATTCCCGACGAACTGACCGGAAACCCCGTTCCATCGTCGCCCTACAACATTTCGTCAGTGGCCATTACGGAACGTTTCGCGCCACTGATCGGAGTGTCGGCCACACTGCGCAACAACATGACCGTCAACGCGGAATACCGAGACGCGCGCACTCTGACGCTCAACACCTCGGCCGGACAGATAATGGAAGCGCGCCAGAAAGGGCTTTCGGCCGGTTTGGGCTACAAGATTGTAGGGTTCAACTCGGTGCTCAAACTCAGAGGATCGCAGAAAGGCATCAGCAATGATCTGACGGTCAACGCCGATTTTTCCTACTCCGAGACCTCGGCATTGATCAGACGAATAGAAAACTCCTTCACGCAGGCGACTTCGGGCACACGCACGCTGACCCTCAACATCGCCGCAAACTATATACTGTCACGCCGCATGACCGTAGGCCTCTATTTCGAACATCAGGTCAACACCCCTCTTGTTTCATCGGCGGCCTATCCGACGACAAACACGGCATTCGGAATGTCATTCAATTTCTCACTCTCACGATAAACACCTCAACATTATGATAAGCTATCTTCAAATCGAGAATCTGACAAAAAGCTATGGTGACCGCCTGCTCTTCGGCGATGTCACATTCGGTATAAATCAAGGTGACAAAATCGGGCTCATCGCAAAAAACGGGACCGGAAAAACCACCCTTCTGCGCATAATAGCCGGCCTCGAAAGCCCCGACAGCGGGACGGTGACCTTCCGCTCCGATTTGCGCGTGGGCTATCTTGACCAGACACCCGCTTTCGATCCGGAGATGACGGTTCTCGACGCATGCATGGTGCCTGATACGCCCTCGGCCATAATCGTGGCGGAATATGAGAAAGCACTTCTCGAGGGCGACCAGAGCCGCATAGAAAAAAGCATGCAGAAAATGGAGGCGGCCGGAGCCTGGAACTACGACGAGAGACTCCGTCAGCTGCTGACTCGTTTTCACATCACCGACATGAACGCCCGCATGGGCACCCTCTCGGGTGGACAGCAGAAACGCGTGGCTCTTGCGAGAATCCTGCTGGAGAATCCCGACATGATAATCCTCGACGAGCCGACCAACCATCTTGACATCGACATAATCGAATGGCTCGAGAATTACCTTACGCGCCAGAACGTCACGCTGCTGATGGTCACCCACGACCGTTATTTCCTTGACCGTGTCTGCAACAAGATAATAGAAATCGACCGTCAGCAGATGTTCAGCTATGACGGCAACTACGACTGCTATCTGCGTCGGCGCGCCGAGAGAATTGAAGCCATGTCGGCCGAACTCGCCAAAGTCAAGAACACCCTGCGCAAGGAACAGGAGTGGATGCGTCGCCAGCCGCAGGCACGCGCAGGAAAGGCCCGCTACAGGATAGATGCATTCTATGATCTGAAGGAACGCTCCAAAGTGAATCTCAGAGAGGACAACATAGCCATAGGCCATATAAAATCGAGCTACATCGGCTCTAAGATATTCGAGGCGAAAAACGTCAACAAGCGATTCGGAGATAAAGTCATTCTTGACGACTTCACCTATACGTTCGCCCGACGCGAACGGCTCGGCATAATCGGGGCTAACGGCGTCGGCAAATCGACCTTCATCAAGATGCTTCAGGGCGTTGAGCCTACTGATTCGGGCGAATGGAACGTTGGCGAGACCGTCAGATTCGGCTATTACAGCCAGCAGGGCATTTCGTTTGACAACAACAAGAAGGTCATCGACGCAGTGTCGGAAATAGCGGACTATATCGTCATCGATGACAAGCACCGCTACACGCCGATGCAGTTCCTGACCCACTTCCTCTTCTCGCCAGCTGACCAGCAGAAATATATCCACACCCTTTCCGGAGGAGAAAAAGCACGCCTGCATCTGGCTGTAACGCTGATGCGGCGACCCAATTTCCTTATTCTCGACGAGCCGACCAACGATCTCGACATAGTCACTCTCGGCATTCTTGAGGATTATCTCGAAAAATTCTCGGGATGTCTCATTGTGATTTCCCATGACCGTTTCTTCCTCGACAACATTGTGGATCATCTGTTCGTGATGGAGGGCAACGGCAATATCAAGGACTTCCCGGGCAACTATAGCGAATATCGCCAGTGGGCCGACGAACGCCGGAAACTCGAGGCGGAAAACCGTGAGGAGAAGAAGAGCGACACGAAATCGAAACCGCGTCAGGAAAAGCCACGCAAACTCACATTCAAGGAACGCAAGGAACTGGAGCAGCTGACCGCCGACATTGACTCTCTGACCGCGGAGAAAAAATCGCTTGACGAACTGTTTGCCTCAGGAAAGACGCTTGACAACGTGGCCGAACTCAGCCGACGCTATGACGAACTGACGGCAGAACTCGACGAAAAAGAACTCCGCTGGCTTGAACTGTCGGAAATAGAATAGAATTTATTCGTTTTTTTACTACATTTGCAACATGATACCGAAAATAATACATTATTGCTGGCTCGGGAAAAAACCGATTCCCGAAAAAGATCGCCTTAATATCGAATCGTGGAAAAAATATTGTCCCGACTATGAAATCAAGGAGTGGAACGAAGATAATTTTGATGTAGATTGCTGTCAGTATTCCCGCGAGACGTACGATGACGGGAAATACGGGCTTACGTCAGATGTGGTGCGTCTCGTGGCTCTAAGTAAAGAGGGAGGAATCTACCTTGACACAGACGTTGAATTGTTCAAGCCCTTCGACGATCTTCTTGACCAGACTGCATTCATCGGATTTGAAAGCAAAAAACACATCGGCTCGGGAATACTTGGAGCCGAAAAAGGAGCCAAATTCATTACTGACAAGCTCAAGACCTACGAAACACGCCGATATATTCAACCTGACGGATCAAAAGATAAGACAGCGATCGTTGTCTCGCTGACCGATTACATGATCGAGCGGGGGATGCGTCTTGACGATTCCATCCAAAAATTCCCGGGTCTCATCACCGTTTATCCTCGCCGCTATTTCTGTCCTAAAAAGAACGAAATTTTCGGTTACACGCGTACCAAAGACACTTATACCATCCATTATTTCAGCGGGTCATGGCAGCTGCATGCCACGCCTGAATACAAACGTCTGCGCCGGAAATACAAGTGGATTCCATATTTCATACGCAAGAAACTGATTCTCGCCATCCTCGGCGAAAACAAAAAGGGCTTTTTCCCTACTCTCGTCAGAATATTCCCCATACGTTGAACTGTCAACAAAACGCAAGAAAATCAGACGGGCGATTCCGAATCTATCGGAATCGCCCGCGCTTTAAAGAGATTGGTCTAAATTATTCTGCTATTGATTTGTCCATGAGTTTCTGCACCTTTGCGGCTGCTTTCTCATATTTTTTCTTTGACTTGGCGTCACCTTTGGCTTTCATCTCGTCATAGAGTTTCCAGAGATCATTCTGAGCTACAGCTTCTTTCTGAGCAGCGGTGAAAGCGTCGGCAGCCTCTTCAGCGGCTTTTTCCTCGGCAGCCGGAGCGTAAGCGTGCTTGTAGCCCTTCACATCGTTCCAGTGACCGCGGGTGAAGTCGGGGAAAGCGACAGCGGCGCTGTTGTTGTCCATCGAGAGCGAACCGAGTTCGGCAAGCGAGCACCATTCAGCGAGGTCATATACATCCATGTCAAGAGGAAGACCGTTCTGGAGGCAATATACCATGCGGGCATCCATGAAGAAGTCCATACCTCCGTGACCGCCTACCTTCTGGGCCATGGCGCCATATTTCTTGATGATGGGATGCTCGTATTTTTCCTCGAGAGCTTTCTTCTCGGCGGCAGGCATGAAGCCGTGTGAGCTGAGGTCATCCACTTTGGGAGTGTTGCCTGTAGCCTTGAGCTGGGCTGCATCGATGGCGAAACCTTCAACGGGATACTTGTTTGCGAATCCCTTTGTACCGGTGAGCTGATAAAGACGGTTGTAGGGCTGGGGATTCATCACGTTGTGCTGTATCTCGACAACTTTACCGTTGGCGGTGCGCATAAGAGTTGTTGTGTGGTCGCCGTTGCGGTAATCGTCACACTTCTTGCCGGTTTTCTTCTCCACATATTCCTTGCCGTGAACGGATTTGGTGTCCATAGCAGTGAGAGTGGTGAAGCGGTCGCCGCGGTGAATGTCCATCACCTGTGCAACCGGGCCAAGGCCATGAGTGGCATATACATCGCCGCGGTTCTCCTTGTTGTATTTCATTCTCCAGCCGAGCTTGTCGGGGTCATTTTCGGGATTCGACCAGTAGGCACCCCAGAAATCGTCGAGATTGTGGATGTAGGCGCCCTGAGCGCGAAGCACTTCACCGAACACACCCTGCTGGGCCATGTTGAGAGCGCGAAGCTCGAACCAGTCATAGCAGCAGTTCTCGAGAATCATGCAGTGTTTGCGGTTCTTTTCCGAAAGGTTGATGAGTTCCCAGCACTGCTCGAGGTTCATGGCCGAAGGCACTTCGATAGCGGTGTTCTTACCGCTTTCAAGGGCTGTTTTAGCCACGGGGAAATGATGGTCCCAGTCAGTAGCGACATAAACGAGGTCCACGTCGGGACGCGCGCAAACTTCCTTGTAGCCGTCAGGTCCGGAATAAACATCGGCAGGCTTCAGGCCGGCCTTGCGGAGAATCTGCTGGCATCTTTCAGCACGTTCGGGTTCATAATCACACAAAGCTACCACTTCCACTCCGGGAATGTGGCTGAAACGTTCAACGGCTCCGGGGCCGCGCATGCCAAGACCCACGAAAGCCACACGCACGGCTTTCATTTTGGGAACAGTCAGACCGAGAGCGGTTTCCTGTCCGGCAGGACGTTCAGGGCTGTCTATGACAATTGTGCCCTTGTCCCAATGCCATTTAGTCGATGGTGAAAGAGACTGCGCCGAGGCCATGTTGCCGCCGAGCATAAGCGACGCGGCAAAAGCCATAGCAAAAAACTTCTTTAGTTTCATAGAAATCTGATATTAGAATTTGATTGATGGATGTTTCGGTAAAACTAATGTGAATGTTTACAAATTTAAGTATAATCCCCGAAATTATGGCTTCATTGCGGAAGTTTTTTCAATAAATTAAGTAATTCAACGGATGCTTCAACTTTTTTACCTCATTTTCGCGAGGTAGCTGACAAAATATCCGGCAATGCCAAGCGTTATGTTATAAATATATTTCAATTCTAAAAACTATCGATATGGATCTTTCAGTTTTATATGACCTGAGCTACGGGCTTTATGTCATAGGTGCGTTCAAGGATGGACGTCCGGTAGGATGTACAGTCAATACTTGTTTTCAGGTGACAAGCCAGAATCCGGTTCTGACAGTCTCTTTGAATAAAAACAATTTCACCCTCGAGGCGATAAAAGAGAACAAACGTTTTTCGGTTTCAATCCTGTCAGAAGAATCTGACCCCGCGATAATCGGCCGGTTCGGGTTCTACAGCAGCCGCGACACTGACAAATATGAGGGTTTCGGTTTCTCGGTGATCGACTACGTTCCGTGTGTCAACGGCAGCTTTTCAGGACGTCTGATTCTGGAAGCCGAGAATTATGTCGATTGCGGCACACACGTGCTGGTGATCGCACGTCTTATCGACACAGTCAAGGGTTCAGGAACGCCGATGACCTACTCCTATTACCACAACGTGATAAAAGGGACAGCGCCGAAGAATGCCCCGACATATCGGGCCGAACAGTAGGTGGGTTGAGGTGACATATAAGATATCCGTGCCTTTTGAGGAACTACGGACCAACAGATTCTCCCATCTGACGAAACAATCAAAACGGCATCAATGTTAAAGAATAGAACGACATCCGTTTCGACTTTCATTGACATTCATCTTATATTTCACCTTAAACATAACCCACAACAACATGAAACGCATTTTAGTAGCAGGAGCGCTGATCCTCGCTTTCTTTCTGCCGCAGACATGTTTCGGACAGAAACAACGTTCACAGGAATTCAAAGACAAGTATAAACTCAAGGAAGCGGTCGTGCTCAGCCGCCACAACATCCGTTCTCCTCTGAGCGACAGCAAGAGCGACCTCGGCCAGATGACACCTCACGAATGGACCAAATGGACCGCTCCGAAAAGCGAGCTGACACTCCGCGGAGGAGTTCTCGAGACCCAGATGGGACAGTATTTCCGCAAATGGGCTGAAAATGCCGGGCTGTTCCCAGTGAACCACACTCCGGATGCCGACGACGTGAATGTCATAGCCAACTCGATGCAGCGCTGCATAGCCACCGCCCGTTATTTCACGTCAGGATTCATGCCCGTAGGCGGAATAACGGTCAACCACCGATATATGCCGAGCAAGATGGACCCGCTGTTCAATCCGCAGCTGACCAAGGTTTCGCCTGAATTCATAGCCACCGCCATGGAACAGATAAAAGCGATGGGCGGAAAGAAAGGCATCCGTGGAATAAACGAGGCTATCGCGCCTGACTACGCGGTCATAACCGAAATTCTCGACGTCGATGAATCGCCGATGGCCAAGACAAAAAATCCGAAACTTGACGCTCTGAAGAATTATGACACGGAACTTCTCTGGGAGCTCTATCAGGAACCGCGCCTCAAGAGCGGCTCGGCCCTGAAGGAACTGAACTCGGCGAGCGACGCCCTTATTCTTCAATACTACGAACAGCCCGACACCGTCAAAGCTGCCTTCGGTCACAAGCTGACACGCAAGGACTGGGAAAAGATAGCGCATGTCAAGGACACATATCAGGACGTACTGTTCACGGCGCCGATCGTGGCGTCAAACGTGGCCCATCCGCTCATCCAGTATATCTACGACGAACTGCGCTCGCCGGCCCGCAAGTTCACATTCCTCGTGGGTCATGACAGCAATCTTTCTTCCGTAGCCACGGCCCTCGGAGTCGAGAACTATGAACTGCCCAACGCCATAGAGAAGAAGACTCCCATAGGCTCAAAAATCGTCATCGAAAAATTCGTAGGTCCTGACGGAAAGGAATACGCTGACATCAACATAGTCTATCAGAGCGTCGATCAGCTTAGAAACATGGAACTGCTCGATCTTGACAATCCTCCGATGATCTACCCGCTGACACTTTCAGGACTGCAGAAAAACGCCGACGGGCTCTACAGCATGGAAGATGTCAACCAACGCTTCGAGCAGGCTCTCCGCGATTATGAGAACATAAAATAACGCCCCCCTTTATTCCACCTTCATAACTGAATCAGCCGCCCGGCCAAGCCCCGGGCGGCTGATTTCATGTCATATACACCGGCCCTAACAAAATGTCTAGTTTAAGGTGAAAGAGAATTGAATTACACCTATCACTGAGGCATCCCTCCGGGACGCCAAGACTCGGAGCAGACTCTTTCCGGTCACTCCGCTTCGCTCCATGGCCGGTTACTTTCAGCACGCCCTGACGGGCTCCGATGGGAAAGTGTGACATAGATTTCTTAACTCAACCGCATTGAGTCGTCCAATTCGACTTATTCGACTTATTCGACTTATCGATCAGTCAATAAAACAGGGGAGAAACCGTCGAAATAGGTTTCTCCCCCTGATGATATTTATGTCGCGGTTCAGAATTTTATCTGGATGCGGGCCTGGATTATGTTGACGTGGCGGTCGGGAGTGACGTCGCTGTCAAATACGTTGGTATAGCAGTAGCGCAGACGGGCTATCATGTATTTGTTTATATAATAGTTGAGCGTGACGGAAGCGTCGTTCGAGCGGCCGCCGTAAATTCCGGCCTCATGACATGAACCGTCCGTATAGTTGTATCCGGCAACCAATTCAAGAGTCTTGGGACCGGGGGTAGCAAGACCTGCGTCGGCATGGGAGTATCCATAGTCGCCGCCGATCAGGATTCCCCGCAGAAGTCCGTAGGCTCCGCTGGCCTTATAGGACTTGAGATCTCCTTTACGGCTCACGTTCATATAGTAGTACTGTCCCTCAAGAGCCACGCGGCCTTTTGCGACCAGCAGCTCGGGAGTGAATTTGACAACGGAACGCGCATCGGTCACGTCAGCGCCAAGCATCTGTGTCTTGCAGACACGCGTGGGGAAATTCGCGCCGAAATCGAAATATCCGTCTCCTACGCTGTATTGGTCATCCTCGGTCACAGCCTTGTGGAGCGCGCTCTGAACCCATCCCGATATGCCAGCCTGAGCAATGAGACCAGTAGAATGGAAGGGACGGAAGACGAGACGGGTGGCGCCGCCATAGCTGGTCTTTCCCTGCTCGTTGGCCGGAGTTGTGAGTGACGTGCCGGCTATTATCGCGCTGACTCCGGCGAAGAATTTGCCTCGGTCATAGACATACATAAGACCGAGGTTACGCCCCGTGGCATGGAAAAAGTCATCGGTCGTCGGCGCTTCCATGGCGGGTTTCATCGAGCTCGACGTTGCGGCGTTGAGGCCGAACTGGTGAACGAAATATCCACCTCGCAGAAGATTGGATTCATTGAAATTATACTGTATATAGACATCCTTCATTCCGACTTTGCCGTAACCGAATCCCACGTCAATCTTGGCCGCCCATTTTCCGTAGCTGACCTTTGCTCCGAAACGGATGTCGGGCAGCGCCACTCCGGCATTGAGGCCATCGCCTTCGGGTGAATAACAAGCGCCGTCAAGCAGGATGCGTCCGGCTGGCGTAACGGTTAGTTTATCGATTTTCAGAGAGGGGATACTGTCGAGGGCCGCGGTGGCCGACGGCACTGCCACAGTCGCGAAAAGGGCTGCGACGAGGAAATGGTTAGACAGTTTCATAGGTTTTAGAATAAAGCATTTAAATGAATAATATTAAACTTGAATGATTTGGTTATAGTCAACCTCAATGTTACAGCATATAGTGATACCAAATATTGAAACGGCTATACTTCCGGTTTGAAACATCTTTTAAGAAAGGAACAAAAATTTAAATCAAAAGATGTGGAGATGTGCAAAAACAGACAATATTTTATACTTTTGTATTAAATTTCTATTGAGAGGTTGTTTAAAAACAAATGTGAAAGCCGGAGTCCATTCTC
>ULSH01015766.1_pt1 | contig 33153 bp, 15 predicted proteins | sample 1956151 | NCBI WGS metagenome assembly ULSH01 (sample SAMEA4835702, study PRJEB28245) | human gut metagenome | biome: gut microbiome; material: fecal sample | place: Denmark | collected 2008 | reverse complement strand
ACGGCGGTGAAAACGGCGGTGAAAACGGCGGTGAAAACGGCGGCGAAGAAGGCGACAAGAAGGAAGACACCAAGATCGAGTTCCCGCTCATCAAGGACGACACCATTCTCGGATATATCAGAACCTTCTTGTACGGCGTGCAAATCACGTCCAGATACGTCAAGGCTCTTGTGACGCCCGATTACATCAACCAAATTCTCACTCTCCTTATGGGCGAAGACGCAATCCAATTCGACAAGGCAGAGTTTGAAAACATGCCCAACCTTATGCTCTACACCGACAATACGAGATATTCGTATGAAAAACTCGGTGAAGTGGTCAAAGAGTTCGATGCGGCTGTGGAAAGACATCAAACCGCCAATCCCGACTTCTTGAACACCGCAGAATACAAGGCGATGCGCAAGGCTCTCAACGAGATGTTGTCAAGATCCAAAGTGTTGTACAACATCGACGAGTACAAGGGCACTGCGGACGCGGCAAGCAAGGGCATCTATTTCAGAGATACGGACGGCGCATACGTGCAGAAGTCGGATATGTCGGCATCTCAACGCGCGGCGTATGACGCAAAGGTCGTTGCAGGCACTGCGGCATACTACGACATCAACAAGATTGACGTCTACATCCGCTTGCTTAACGTTGCAGACGGTTCATTGACAGGCAACTACGTGTTGTACTCTCAAGCGAGCCAAACTCAAATCAACAACTGCGAGAAATACGACGGATTGAAGAAATTCGGCATCAACACGCCGAGATTGTACACTCTCACCGACGAAGTGACGGGCACGTACACCGCAATCAGCGACGATTTGTATGCAGTCAATCCGCTTGCGTTGCGCAATTCGTTCATCTCGCTCAATCTCTATCTGTGGAATTACGAAATCTCGCTCAACATCCTTGCACCCAAGGTGGGCGTGACCAAGTTCCAATACGCAAAAGGTTCGGAAGCAGGCAACTTTGACATCGTCGGCATCGCTCAAGGCGCGCGCTACGTCGATACGGACGAAACCCTTTACACCAGCGTGGACAAGGAAAGCGACGGTATCGACAACTGGACGTTCGACTACGGCACGACTTTCGATGCGGACAAATACCTTGCAAATCCGAGATATTACGAATACAAGAACAGATATTACGTCATTGACGACAGCTCCTTGTTTGTGAAGAACAACGGCAAGTTCGAGCTTGCAACCAAGGACGGCAAGACCTTCCCGGACTACATCCGCGGAATGATCAAGGGCGAAGAATACTTTGTCTACACCGGCACGTCTTATGAAAGCATCCAAAGAGTGTACGTGTACAAGAAAGAAGTGTACAACACTCAAAAGAAAGTGCTTATCACGGACGAATGGCTCGCATCTCAACGCGCCCAACTCATTGCGGGCGGTATGAGCGAAAAAGAAGCCGACGCGCAAATTGCCAAGTACAACGATCCCGCAAACTACTGGATCAAGGTGCAACAAGAAAGCTCAATTTTGCAGCCCGACTTCAACAAGCCCGAATACAAGGACTATGCGTTCAAAGAGTACGTGGACACGGACGATATGTATTACATCTCGCTTGCGCTCCGCGGCAACCTGTTTGTCAACGCAGGCAAGATTTACTTCTCGTACAACGACTACGAGCAAATCTACAATTCCTTGCACCCGACTGCACACTTGACAGACCCCGTGCTTGCCAACATCTCCTACAAGAAGTATCACGGCGACTACGTGCAAGTGACCGATGCGGCAGAAATTGCTACATTGAAGGCAAACGGCGGCTTGTACGTGTGGGCAAACAGCGTGCTTGGCGAACAATATGACGGCGTCAACGAGGCTCTCGGCGAAGTGCTGGGCGGATTGCTCGGCGGCATGAAGGGCAAGTTCCAAGTCACCGAAGACGCAACGCTCAACATCTACTTCACGCTCAGACTCAACCTCGGCTTCAAACTCTACATCTTGCCGAAGTTTGCAATCGACGTGCGTGACCTTGACGTTGCAATCGACGTTTGGGGCGAGCAAAACGACAAACTCGAAGGCGGCGGATACGTCACAAGAGAAGATCGTGACAAGAACAACTACACCGGCAAGCTCCTTGACGGCAGCAAACCGCACCTTCTCGGCATCTACTACGACAACGACAAAGAAACGGGCAAAGCAGGCTTGTATCTTGACGTGGAATCCTTGCTCGGCAAAGAGGCAAAACTCTACGTCGATATGAGTGCGTACACCATCGAAGAAGTGATCGGCGGTCTCATCGGCGGTCTTGTGGCAAACGGCAATAAAGACAACGCAGACGCAATGACGGCGGCGGATACGTTTGGCAAGAACAAGGACGCTCAAGATCCCGACGCGATGAGCTTGTTCATCAACGTGTTCACCAACTCTATCGCTCTCAACGTCACTTCGGGCTTCTTGAAGGTTATCATCCAAGAATTGATGCCCGACAACGCGAGCATAGCGGACTATCTGCCCAACCTCAAGGTTTATCTCAAACAAAATCTCAATCCGTACGACATCACGCTAGGCGTGTTGCTCTTCAACCAAAAGGGTGACGTCCCCGTGCTCAATCTCGGATTCAACATCCAAGGTCTAAACGGTGAAGAAGGCAAGTCTTCCGAGATTCAATTCGGCAGACAAGAAGACATTCTCGCTCGTCAACAAGGCGAAAACAACATCTTCTATTACGCCAACTTCTACCGCAACAACGGCGTCTACGAATACGGCAACTACTACGGCAAGAACTTTGACGAGAAAGACTACGTCGCACTCTTCAAAGACGCAGACGGCAAAGATTATTACGCAACCAAAGACGGCGCGTTCAAGCTCGAAGGCGGCGTGATCGTGAGCGCAGAGACGGGTTACACCGGTCAAAGATACTCGCTCTACAACGGTCCGGAAGACAGATTCAGCCGTTGCGACACGCTCATGGAAGAGATTGTCGAGACAAGACGTTATGCGCTCGGCACTCCGTACGACCACACATATCAGAGCATCGTCTACACGGACGTGAACGGCTTGTACATGCCCGTTGCGCAACAACTCAACAACATCCGTTCAAGCGATTACAGAGATCTTGACGCCACCAAGCAATTCGAGGCGTACAACGGCACTTTGTACGTGCTTGACAGCAATCTCAACTACGTCATCAAGTCCAAGGGCGCGCTCAAGGGCTTCACGGGAAGCGGCAACTTGCAATACGCTCTCAAAGGCGAGTATCCGCAAGCAAACGCAAGCGAGCTTGCAAGAGAAATCACTTTGAACGGCAAGCAATACGTGCCTATCGATCCCAACAATGACGGCTATACCGACTTGTTCGAGGCGGACGGTTACACTCCGTACACCGCGGGCGCGATCGACAATCACACGGGCGCAGCGTACGTGGGCACGCTCTACACGCGTTCCGAAAGAACGAAGAACGGCGTCAAGTACTATGCGTACACCGCAAGCAACGTGACTACTGCCACCTACACGAGCGGGAAATACTACTATCCCAACTCGCCCGTCAAGGCATACAAGCTCACCACCGACTTCACCAACTACACCAAGGCACTCTCGCTCAACCTCGGCGACATTCTTGGCGGCGGCAAGTTTGACGTGACAAGCATGCTTGCAGATCTCAAGAGTGTGGAAATCGGCGCGAAGCTCGATATGCTCATGACGCTTGACGACGTCATCAACTGGACGTATCAGATGACCAAGTTCATCAACGATCCGACCATTTGCGACTACTTGCACTTCATCGCAACGTCTTTGAAGGAGAACAAGGAGTTCCAAAGCACAATCGGTCTCGGCGTTGATTTGAAGGTCTATCTCATGACGGAAAATCTCTTCAAGATGCTTGCAGGCGACAAGAGCGTCGGACTCTTGCAAGTGCTTGAAGGTGCAAAACTCTATCTCGAACTCACCTACAACACCAACTTCCACGGTGACAAAGCTCCCAAGGGCTATTTGTGGGTTGAAGTGAGAAACGGCAAACTCTATCTCAACATCGACGTGCACGAAATCGGCGACATCGTGGGCTGGGGCAACTTCTTCTCCTACGGCATCATCGACGGTCTCGACTTGTCCGTGTTGTTCAAGTCGGACGCAACCACCGCTCAAGCAGGCGTTGCGGCAGACGATGACGAAGAAGTCAGCACGGGCATCATCCCCGCAAACGTGTGGAGCATAATCAACGTTGTGCTTGGCAGATTGCTTGTTGCAAACGACTTCATCACGGTTGGTCTCAACGAAACGTTGCTTGCGGACCTTATCGCAATGCTCGCAGACAGCGACAGCGAAATCTTGCAAGGCATCGGACAATTCTTGCCGAAACTTCGCACGACCAACACCAAGGACACCAGCGGTATCACCATCAACTTCTTCGGCTATGAGCCGAGCATCGACGTCAACCTCGGCTTCAAGGTGGGCACGACGTTCTATCTCACCGTTGACGAATACAACAAGAAATACGGCGTAAGCGGCAAATATGCGGTCACGTCCGATTGGAACGGCACCGAATTTGGATTTAACAAGGACAACGGAAAGTACACCGTAGCGGAAACGCACAGCGACGACAACTACGTGCTTGTGTCCACGGACGAATACGCGCTCATCTCGTACGCATATCCCAAGTGGGAAGGCAAGAAGTATTCCTACAACGCGGCAACGGGCAAATTCTTTGAAGACGCAGACGGCTTGTATCTCAAACAAGGCGACTTTGCAATCATGATCTCGCTCGGCGGTTTGTACGCGAAAGTCAACAAAGACTTCTCGGTGAACAAAGACGAGAAGATGGCGGACAGGGACGACGAGGGCAACATCATTCGCGACAGCGAAGGCAACGCCAAGTATGACAACTACGTCAAGCTCCAAGACGTGAAGGCGTGCATCGAGCTTAGCCTCGGCATCTCCTTGTACGGCAGCGGCAGCAAAGAAAACACGGGCAACGTCATCGATTTGTCGTCCTTGCTTGACATGATCGTCGGTCTTATCAGCCCCAACAGCGCGATAAGCGGCTCTACGCTCAAACTCAACATCGTCAACGAGTTCGGCAACAAAGACGTGTCCTATCTCTCGCTTGACCTTATTGCAAACATCGATCTTGCCAACTGGAATGTGGAACTGGGCTTGCGTCTTGTCAAGAACATCGTTTCCAAGACGGACAGCACGGTGATCGCATCCAAGAAGACGCTTTTGGGCGTGTACGTGCTCGGCGACACGTTGTATGCGGATCTCGGCATACTCGGCGACAGCGCGAAGATTTCCGTTGGAGATCTCAATCTCAGCGGTATGCTCAAGAACTTGCTTGGCAAGTATCTCGGCGTGAACGACACAGCAAACGGCGAGGCAGGCACTGCAACTTCTGACGACATCAAAACGATTGAAAATACCATGAAGGATTATGCATACTTTATGGTCACCGTCAATCCGCAAAAGTTGTTGCTCCAACTCAACGCAGACCTTGTCAACGCAGTGTATCGCAAGATCATGCAAATCCGCGGTCTCGAACAAAAAGACCTTATCCCCGACATCGGAGACTTGCTCTTGAGAGCGGAGGCGAAGGACACCTACATCAAGTTCAAGGACGAAGCGGAAAAAGCGGCGTACAAGGGCGCAACCTACAATCTCGTGGACGGCAAGTACGTCAAGGTTGAATCCGGTCCAAAGGGCGAATACAGAATGAGCTCGAGAACGGAACTCAGCCTCAACCTCAGACTCAGCGACGGCTTGTTTATGTGCATAGACATCCCGGCGGCGAGCATAACCAAGGAATTGAAGGATATAAGAGAAGCGTTTGGATTGCCGTATAATGCGGAATCCGAAAAGAAAGAACTCACCGGTTACAACCAAATTCTCTCTCTTGACCTTCAAAAACTCATTGCAGGCGAAACGACGCTTGATATAAGCTCGCTCTCTCTGCCCACAATCGGATTGCACGCGTCGGTTGAATTTACGATGACGTCCAACAATCTCAAACCCGGAGACGCAGGCTATGACGTGTCTTTGGCAGGCTGGGCAAGAAAAGTTGCTCAAACCTTGCTTGACGGCACTGCGTTGCTTGGCAACTTTGTCAAACTCACGGCAGACGAGAAAGACAAGACAAGCGCGTCCTACTACACGGGCAAGACTTACAACTACAACGCAACGAGCAAGACGTACGAGGCGGTCAGCGGCGACACGATGGGCGAATACAAGTTCGTCATGGCGGATCTCAATATCACCATGGCAAGCGAGCCGATCAATCTCACCATCGACATCAACGCAAACCTCAATCTCGCTCCTGTCCTTGCCTACGGCATCGGCGGCATCTTGTTCAGCGACATCGCCGTTGAAATCAAGACGGGCGACCCGATCAACAAGACAATTCTCAGCTTGTACTATCTCGGCTCTTCAAGACTTATGAAGAAGAGCGCGGGCAACGGTTGGGAACTCACCTCGGCATCGAGCGGCAACTCGCTTTACACCGAGAACGAAATCTATTCCGACGCGCTCTACATCGATGCAAGCGGTTTGGGACTTGGCAAGATCAAATTCCAAGGCATCGCAGGCTTGCTCGGCGCAACGCCGGGATACGGCGCACCCACTAGAAAAGACGCAATCACGCTTGAAAACGCAGACACTTCTGCAGACGGCGCAACTGCGGCAACCGGCGCGCTCTACATGCAAATCGACATCGAGAACGGCAGACTCGGCGTATCCTTCGACAACGCGTTTATCACCACGTTGCTCGGATTGCTGGGCGTAAATCTCCCGTTCGACTTGCCGGATATTCAATCCGTTGCGGTTGCAATCAACACGACGGACAAAGGTCTTGACTCCATCAACGTTAACGCGATTCTCGACAGCGTCGGAACGGGCGCGAACATCGCAATCAGCAACGTTGAACTCGGCTTCGGCAAGAGCTTCATCGACTCCAAGAACCTTATCGAGACGGTGAAGACGGGCTATGCGGGCTTGACCTTCTCCAAGACTTCGGGCATCATGTCACTCATCCAAAACGTGCTTGACAACTTGAAACCCGGTCTGAACATCACAATCAACAACAAAGTGTGGGAAGGCGTGGCAACCGGCAGCGCAAAGGGCGAGTATACCTACTCAACCATCACGCTCACGGGACAAAAGGTGTTTACGGCAACCAACCTTGCAGTCAACAACGGCTATCCCGACAAGGGCTACAAGATTTTGCTCAACCTTGCTCTCAACAGAGTGGGCGGCAACTACAACGTCAGCCTCAAAGTCGTTGAAGGCGGCAACAACATCTTCATCACCCAGCTCGATCCGGGCGGAAACCTTGTCAAGTTCCTTAGCATAGTTCCTGCTGTTCAAAACTTGCTTGATTGCCTTGATTTGAGCTCGATGATGGCGGATGCGTTCCCGTTGCAACTCACAAAGAACAACGACGGCGACGACAAGACGTTTGAGTATCCCACCGCAAAGACCGCGACCGACAACGTCAACGCAATCGGCTGGAACGAAGACAAGACGTCCTACTCCTACACGGCGGATATGTCCAACCTTATCAAGAGCGTGGGCATCAACTTGTTCAACAGCTACGGATACGTGCCTTACTATGAAGGCATGCCGGCTGTCACAAACGGCGCAGGCAAGATCTCCATCAAGGCGGAACTCAACAAGGATGCGTACAACGAACTCATCCTTATGGTCAACTGCATTCTCTTCAACTTGCTCAGCAAAGCCAACAATTTGGACGAGCCTTGGTTTGTTGACGTGGACGCTTTGGACAAGAGCGAGAAGAACCCGAGCAAAGTCACGCTCGGCACGACCAAGAACGCAGTCACCAACTTCTTCGACGGTCTTGACGCTCTCGTAAAGAGGGGCGCAACCACGCAAGAGAAGGTCAACTACGTTGAGCCGTATGCAAGATCTCTGCCGTTCACGTTCATCAAGTGGGCAGTCAGAGTCATTGCTCAAGACGCCGTCAACGTGGGCATCGGCTTGTGGGGCTTGTTGCAAAACCTCGGCCCGGGCACAATCCAAAACTTGTCCGAACTTATCGGTACGATACTCCCGTTGCCTTTCGCAAGCGGCAGCATCAACCCGACGCTCAATATCTACCTTGACTTCGATCCGCAACCGACCGAATACGGTTTGAGCAACGAATACACCATGAATCCGGGCATTCAAGCCATCGAAATCATGGTCAACGGCACAAAGAACACCTCAGACGCCAACGGCGGCGCAGGCGGCAGCTCGAGCATGCTGTACAACAAAGCCAAGTCCAACGACATGTCAACCATGAAGTTTATGAAGGACGGCGGCGGCGCAACCAACGAAACCACCACCGATCTCGGCTGGGCATGGGACTTCTTCATGTTGCGTATCACTCCGTACAGCACGGTTGAGAAGAGCTACAAGACAGGTCTTCTCCAATTCGACGATTCGGACAGCGCAAGCTCCATCAGCGGCAACGCTCCCACCGAAATCGTCATCGAAGATCCGGCAACAAGAACGGGTTATGCGATGAAAGACGGTCAGAAGAAGGCCTTCCAGCTCAGAGATAGCTACTTCTTTGACGGCAACATCTTCCCGCAAAAAGCGTCGGTGACGTTCGCATCGCTTGACGAACAAGGCAAACCGCTCTCGTCTTACTATCCGGGCAGCCCGTACAAAGACGCAACCGGCACGCAAATCGTTTGGGACGCTGCAAGCGTGGATCTCACGGCGGCAACCAGCACCGATGAAAACGGCAGACGTCTTGCAGGCTATGTCTACGGCTATGCGCTCAACACCGTGCTCTATGCAATCCCGGTCTACGTCACCAATGACTTCGAGATGCAATCGCTCAAGGGTTATTACAGAAACAGCGACGGCTCTTACACGGCGAAGGCTCTTGCGCTTGACATCGACAAGACCAGCAGCAAGTATATGGCAACTCTGCCCGACCTTGTGAGATTGCAATTTGCAAGCGGCACGTACACATTCGGCACGACGCTCACCAATGCGACGGGCGGCACGGCATACGCAGTCATCAACGCATTGAGCAACGCGCCCGCGGATACCAACGGCTATCAAATGCTCCCGCAACCCACTCAAGACGAAATCAACAAGGGTGCGGCAGACAATCTCAACGACGACGGCAACAAGTATGTCATCTACCCGGCGTACGTTGCGGGACTTGTCAAGAACGAAGACGGCTCTTACAAGACGTTCAGCGTCGGCGACAAGACCTACTATGTGCTCGATCGCGGATCGTTGCCCACGGGCAAGGCGTTCCCGACAGGCACGTTCAGCTGGGACAGCGCAGACTTCAAGTACGATTGGCAAGGCTCGACCAAGTGGGCAAACGGCGATGAAGCAAACGTCATCAAAGTTGGCTACACGTATCAATGGGGACTTGCAAAACAAGTGAAGTCGTCAATCGACCTTACCGCAAAGAACTACAAGATCTCAAGACTCACGAGCATGGCGGACGCAAACGGCAACACCGTTGCTCTCAAGAGCGAGCGCGACGACAAGGGAACGTACACGACCGTTCTCACTATCGACGCGATGAGCATAACCGCAGAAACTCAAGATCTTGCGGCGTACATCAAGAAGTTCAACGCGGTCAGCGGCAAGTTCGCAACCGAAGGCTCGATGACGGGCTTCGACGTGGAGTGGGACACCACCGCGCTTGAAGAAGCAATCAAAAATATCACCAAGAACGGCGTAATCAACTATTACAACGGACTTGAAGCAACAATCAAAGCGAAAGTGGGCGGCGACAGATTTGAAATCGCAACTTCCGTCACCAAGAACGGTCTTACGGACAGCACCAGCGGCTTTGTCGGACAAAACAAGACGTTCAGCGGCAAGCTCGCTCAAGAAGTCAACGTCAAGGTTGTCGTAAGCTCTTACGTGTACGACTCCATGGCAGACACGCTCACGTTCGATCCGTACTCTTCAAAGACGATAACGGCGGATTCCTTCGGCACGAGATTCAAGATCAACGTCAAGGACATCTCGGGCGGCAAGGTTGAAAAGACGCTCACCACGGGCGAAGGCAGCAACCTCAATATCACCGCTCCGTTCATCAAGGTCGGCAACGCGTATCTGGATGCGTACAACAACGGCATCTACACGATCGGCGAAAACGACATCACGTTTGAAGGATACAAGAGAAGCAAAGACTATCCGCTCTATGCGAAACTCGAAATAGGCACGCAATTCAGCGGTATGCAAGTGGTCTACGTACCCATCACGGTCGCAGAGGCGAAACCGTCCACGCTCTCGGTTGACGTTGCTCACGAAGACACGTTCAACCCCAACTGGTTCAAGGGTAAAGAACACGCCAAGTACCAAGTTTCCTTCGGCGGCGGCGCAACGCACGAGATGTATCCGGATTGGTCAACGGTGAAGTATTACACCAACGCCGCTTGCTCCAAGCTCAAAGCGGATCAAGACATCTTCTCGGGCGGCACGATCTATGCTCAAGTGGAAGCGTACGCTCAAGACGCGGAAGGCAACAAGCTCGGTCTTGTGCTCACCGGACACGACGACAAGGGCAACCCGGTCTACAAGATGCAGACCATCACGCTCAGACTCAACGTCGAACAACAAAGCATTGCCTCCGTCAACTTCTTCTATGACGAAACGATCGGCGACATCTATGCAATGAGCAAGCAAGAGCGCGAGGCAATCGCAGACAAACTTGCAGACAAGAGCTTGTACACCGGCAGCGTGTATGCGCAATCGCATATCGCAGGCGGCGTGGCATACGGCATCAACCCTGTCTCCTTCGCACAAAACCGCGACAACTACTTCACGGTGGGCGATTGGGGCGACGCAGTCAACGGCACCGCAGTGCTCGTCAACTTGACAAAGGGCACATATAGCGGCAAACGCTACAACTCCGACGGCACGGAAAATCCGCAAGGCTTGTACAAGAAAGACGTGTCTTCGGGCAAATTCGTGGCTCTCACCGACGGTGAACTCGGCAACCCGTACATCGCGTACATCCAAGGCTGGACGACCAAGATCTCGAGCGCGGACGTCAACGGCATCGATATGCAAACGGTGTGGGCGAAGATAGGCGGCAACAACGTCCAAATCAACGTCAATATCCCAAGCTACAACGTCACGAGCGCAACGCTCAAGAACACGACGCTCGATATCAAGACGGACAGCGAAGGCGCACCGCTCGGCACTGTGGCAGGCAAGAGCGGCAACGAACTCTCTCTCGTCTACAACGTGACGAAGGGCTGGTCGCTCCCGACAAGCGCAACCGTCACCACGATGGAAGGCACAGGCGCATTCGACACGGCGATGACGTGGCTGGATTACTCCGCTCCCAACAGAAACGAGATCTCGATCGACGCACACGGCAAGTACGTGACGCGCAAGTATCGCTTCTATGACGGATTGAGCATCCAAACGGAAGACTACGTTGCCAAGATCTATCTGGAAGGATTCCTTGACAACGTCCAAGTGACGCTCAACAACCAAGCAACAAGCTATGACGTGTTTGACGCATTCAAGTTTGCAACCACCGCAACGGTCGTGGCAAACGGCGAGACCTTCGACAGCGTACCCGTTCAATGGGAAAGCACGGCTATGCCGACTGCAGAAGAGATCAAGCAAGGCTCATTCACAAGAAAGGCGTACATCATGACACTCGGCACGGAATTCGGCGCTGAAAACGGCGGCTGGGCTCAAGATTTCACCTTCACAATCAACAACAACTTCACGTTTGTTGACAATGCGGCAGGATTCACGGGCGACTTCGCAAGCGGATTCGGATACACGCTCACAACCGACAAGTTCTACGGCGGATTGCCGCGCACGGCACAAGTCAAGGTCGCAGACAAGAGCATCGCTGTCAACATGGCGTGGAATAAGACCTACACCACAGCCGGCTTTGCGGGCGAAATGACCGTGACGGCAAGCAACGACGATTTCACTTGCCAATTCAACGTCAACGTCAATGTGGCAAGCGCAGGCATCACGGCACTTGCAAGCGGAACGCAATTCGTTCTCGATCCGTACTCGGTCGAAAGCACGCTCTTTGCGTCCGGCACTATGCAAGACGTCTTTGTCAACGGCAGCGGTTTGACGCAGAAAGTGCTTGCAAGCTACTCTCTCAAAGACGCAAACGCGTCCTTCAAGAGCGAGCAAGACTTCTACGACAACATCACCAAGTTCTTCGGCAAGAAGATCAAACTCAACGTCACCTACACCTACTTCGGCGGCGCAGACGTGATGAACGAGACAAGCGAGATCGAAGTGTATGTCGCAGACAGAACAATCATGTTCGTCACCGACCATGCATATCGCTCCGTCATTGTGGATACGTTCATCAAAAAAGATTCGAGCTATTTGCCAAGAGAGCTTGACGTGACAACCGTCCTTGGCGGAATGAACGAACACGTGTTCAAGGCATACTTCGACTGGTCGGGCATTGACGAGCTCATCAAGAGCGGCAAGAGCGATTCTTCCTTCATCGTCAACACGATCGTCGGCGTTGAAAACGCTCTCGGCGGCTATGTCTATCAAGACATTGACGAAGACGGCAAGAAAGAATACGTGACAATCGACAAGTACATCGAGTATATGGTTGCAAAGACCGGCAACAAGGACTTTGCTCTCACAACCGAGACAACCTATATGCTCGCAAGACAAGCGGTCAACGTGCCCGTCACGGTGCTTGACCGCACCATCGTTGACGGCTTGCTTATGCTTGACGAAACGACGCTCCAATACGCATTCACCGACGCCAACAGCTATTCGACAATCACCGATACGCTTGTGGGCGCAGGCAGAAACGACGGCAGATACATCGACATCGTCTATGACAAGGTCAGCGGAATGCCCAAAGAGTACGTCTACTACAACCACATGGCGTACATCGGCGCAGACGCGTTGCCGAAATCTATGACGCTCACCTTCGCAAACGGCGACAAGGGATTGTATCATCTCACCTACGACAACGCTCCTTCTGCAAGCGATATGAAGAATCTCACTTCCACGCTTGAAAGAACGATGACCGTCCATGTGTGGAACTCCGCCGACAAAGACCGTGAAGTCATGGATGCGTTTGAGATGAAGATCAAGCTCCGCGTGGCAAAAGTCACCGCAATGAACAGTGACGTGGCATATACGGATATGTCCGCAGGCGACTACCGCTATGAGTTTGACGCATACGCAGACGATTGGAACGCGTCAGTCTACAACACCGACAACTATGCAAAGGACGTCACCTACTACGTAGGCGGACAATTCATCCTTGCACAGACTTGGTGGACGGAAGGCGTGACCAATGACGGTGGCGAGACAGTGTACAACGACGTTTACAACAGACGTCACGGCACGTACGTCGTTTACGGCAAAGAATTTGCAAGCGCAAGCCAATACGCGGGCGTCACGTTCTACACCTTCAACAAGAGCGCGAAGACCTACACCAAGTACAACGGCACGGTCAACTATGACGCGTCTGCAACGTCATACAAGGACGATGACGGCAACGACTTGTACTTGTTCGTGTACGTCACAACGCAAACGCTCGGCGCAACGTGGGACGCAACAGGCGTGTCTTACGGATATAAGGGCGGCAACGTCACAGTAAAGGCAAACGTCGCAAGCAAGGTCGCAGGCAACAGCGCAAACGCAAACGTCAACGTCGTCGTTCATATCGACAGCATGAAAAACACGAGCGCGAAGTTCACCGAAAACGATCTTAACGCAACGACAGGCAAGTTCTACGACGCGAACACCGAAACGTTCATCATCGACCCGTACACAAGCGAACAAATCTTCGACAGAGTCACGGGCTATGACGGAAATCGCTACGAGAAATCCGCAACCGCAACGTCGGGCTACGTCAGGAATAATCTTGACGGCACTTACAAACTCGAAGGCGGCGAATACGTCGAGTTGAAGGGCGAAGAACTTGACAGAAAATACGTCAACTTCCCGTCCACGATCACGCTCGGCGAGACCAAGTCTTTGCCGATTACGTGGGACTTCAGCGGCGTCAACGTGACGTACGCAGGCGGTGAATTCACGGCGCAGGCAATCGTCAACTATGAAGGCGAGTACAACTACGGCAAGTCGAGCGCAAACGATGACAAGATCAACAATCTCGGATTGCAAAAGATCAAAGTCACCGTCAAGGTGCTTGACAGAAGCGCGAAAGGCGCAGACGCAACCACCGAGAACGCGTTCAAGCAACTTGCAGGTTATGTCAACACCGTCAAGACGGGCGATGCTCAATTCATCAACCCGTACGAATATCAAAAACCGACAATGCCGACAACCATTACGCTCAACGTTCGCAAGAGTGTTGTAGTGGCGGGCGTGCAAACGGACGAAACCGAAACTCGCACGTACAGCACGATCGTCGGCAACGGCGACGGAACGCTTGTGTGGAGCTATGACGAATTTAGACCTTCATACACCGGCGGCGTCATAAATATGGTTGCAAAACTCATTGATAAGGACGGCAACGTGCAATCCTACAAAGTGCCCTTCCTTGTCAAGAGAATGATCGCAAGCAACATCGCTGCAACAAGCGGCACGTACATCAGCGCGGTCGAGAACGGCATTGCCGCCACCGACTTCTTGCTCAACCCGTACAGCACGTCAAGTCAAACCATGCCGTTTGACTACACGGTGACGTTCAACGTGTTCAACCCGACCTACGACGCGACAAACGGCACGGTGAAATATGAGGAAAGCGCGTCTTCAACAAGCACCATCAACTTCAACTACGTCATCGTGTCGATGCCTGCAAACACCACTTATGAAGTGACTTCGAGCGGCATCACCTCTTCGGCGGACGGACAACGCGCAACCTTGCAACTCGGCGCACAAGAGCGTATCAGCGTTGGCATCAAGCAAGCCAACAAGAACGTGGCAGTCCCGTCTGTGACAATCTCCAACACCGGAGAGTCGCTGCCGATGACCTACAATGTCGGCTCTGTCGAGATGCGCGTGGCATGGTTCGGCAAAGCGGAAGTGTACGACATCTCGGGCAACAAGGTTGCAAGCTACTCGGTGACGTTCTCGTCAACGGACGAATTGTTTGCATTGCCCAAGTTTGCAGACCGCAAGGTCGTCTACACGCTCGTTGCGGCAGTGGGCACTGTGGTTGACGCAAACGGAACTGTGGTGACAACTCGCGTTGCAACCCAAGACGACGTGAACACGATCGGTGCAAACGTTGTTTCCGTGGGACAAACAATACCCATGTATCAAGCAATCTCCGGCACAACCGTCATCCCCATCAACGAATAAGCGACGTTATCGCTTGAAAGAAACTCGCGCTTCGGCGCGAGTTTTCTTTTGCAAAAAAGCAAGCGCGGCTTTTGTGTTGCTTGTCAAAATTAAGTCGAAAAACGAGCATGCGGTTGTGCGCAAGTCGAAAAAGCGGCGGGGCAGCCTATCATGGTTTGCAAAGCAGAGTGGCAAAAGCGGCGTGTACGGATTTTGTGTCGGATGTCACGAGAAAGTCGCAAAAAGGGCGGACGGGGCGAAAAATCGTAGTTTGCCGCTCAAAATGTATAAAAACACGCGCGCAAAATAAAATTTTTATTGAAATTGCGCATATATATGGTATAATGTTGTCAACAAGAAAAACAAGGAGATTGCTATGGGCTTGATCAAAAGACAACTTCTCAAAGTCATCCAATGGGAAGACAGCACTCAAAATACTATAGTTCAAAAATTCGAATACGACGACAGATATGCCATTATGAAGGGATCGGAGCTTATCGTCAGACCTTCTCAAGCGGCGATTTTCGTTTATCGCGGCTCGATCTGCGACGTGTTCACCGAAGGCAATTGGAAACTCGATGAAGGTTCAACGCCCGTTCTCACCGCCATCGCCAACTGGAAATATGCGTTTGAAAACCCCAAACAAATAGACGTCTACTTCGTCAATTTGCGCAGATTCACGCAAATGAAGTGGGGCACGCCCAATCCCGTTATGATGCGCGACAAGGACTTTGGCATGATCCGCATCGCAGGTCACGGCGAATATTCCTTCCACGTTGCAAACCCCGAAAAGTTCATGAAAGAGATTTTCGGCGCAACGCACTCATATAAGACGGAAGACATACAAGAACATCTCAAATCCATTGTGCTTGCAGAGCTGACCGATATGCTCGGCGAGTGCCAAATTCCCGCGCTCGAGCTTGCGGCAAACTATCTTGAGCTCGGCGACACGGTGTGCAACCACGCAAGAGCGAAATTCAACGCTCTCGGTCTTGACATCGACTCTGTCATCATCCGCAACTTCAAGCTGCCCGAGGCAGTGGAAAAGGCAATGGACAAGCGCACCACTCTCGGTGTGTTTGACGGCAAGATGAGCGATTATGCTCAATACGAATCCGTGCAAGCAATGCGTGACGCGGCAAAGAACCCCGGTATGGGCGGTATGTTCGGCGCGGCAGGCATAGGTCTGGGAATGGGCGCAAGAGTGGGCAATCAATTTGCTCAAAGCCTTGACGAAACGCAGGTTCAGAAAGTCAAATGCGCAAAGTGCGGCGCAAGCGTGAAAGCAGGTGCGAAATTCTGCCCCGAATGCGGAGCAAAAGTCGGTGCTGCGGAAACCGCCAAATGCGCAAAATGCGGAGCAGACGTCCCCGTCGGATCAAAGTTCTGCCCCGAATGCGGAGCTCCTCAAAGCACCACTTGCCCCAAATGCAAGGCAAACGTCAAAGCAGGCATGAAATTCTGCCCCGAATGTGGAGCAAAAATCGAATAATCCATGATTTATGGCAGACGTTTTCGACTATAAAAACACAGGCGTATCCAAGTGTTCCAACTGCGGCGCGGATATGGTCTACGATCCGAAAGTGGGCGCGTTGCATTGTTCCTATTGCGACGCGACTCGCGCTATTGAGAAAAGACAGTGTTTCAGGCGCGACTACGACAAGGAGTGCAAGGACGGGGCGGTGCTCATCGACGACGATGTATACAAATGCCCCAACTGCGGCGGCGATATTACGCTTGAATCGTTCGACACGGCTGTCAAATGTCCCTATTGCGGAGCAACCAACATTGTCAAGATCGAAGATCTCAAAGGCTTGAAACCAAATGCCATTCTTCCGTTTGCGCTCGCGCAAGAAGACGCAGCCAACGCCGGCAAAAAGTGGATAAAGAAGAAAATATTTGCGCCTATCGGGCTGAAAAAGAACTTCGCCGTGGACAAATTCAAGGGCATTTACATACCGTCCTATGCGTTTTCGTCCGACACGTATTCCACCTATGAAGGCAGGTTTGGCGAAAGGCGCACTCGCACCGTGGGCTCGGGCAACGACAAGCGCACCGAAACGTATATCTATTGGTACAACGTCAGCGGTCAAAAGGATATGTCCTTTGAAGATATGCCTGTTGAGGCAAGCACGCAAATCGAACAAAAGGAGCTCAACAAAATCCTTCCTTTCGACACGCAAAATCTCGAGGCGTACAACAGAGATTACATCTCGGGTTTTGCCGCAGAGAGATACGACACTTCGCTTGCAGGCGGATTTTCCGTTGCGCAAGGTCAAATGAGTGAAGATATCAAAAACTCCATCAAGAGCGGCTACAGGGCTGACGTTGTGGACTATCTCAACGTCAACACCAAGTTCTGCAACAACAAATTCCACTATATGCTCCTGCCCCTTTGGGTGTGTTCGTACAAGTATCGCAAGAAACTTTACGGCTTCATCATCAACGGCAGGACGGGCAAGTCCACAGGCAAATCGCCCGTGTCGCCTTGGAAGGTTGCAATCGCCGTGCTGTTCGCGCTCGGCTTGGTTGCGCTTGTGGTGTGGCTGTATCTCAGCGGCTTTTTCACAGAATAAAAATATAAATTTTTATACAATCTTATATCGGAGGTAACACAATGATCACAAAAGATATGCTCATCATCGACGTATTGGCACAAGGCGATCCCGACAAACTCGCCAACGTGTTGCAAGAGAGCGGAATGCATTGCTTGCACTGCATGCTCGCACACGGCGAAACTCTTGAAGAGGCAGCAAACGTGCACGGCATCGATGCAGATCAACTCATTGAAAAACTCAACGCAGTCTGCGAAGAGAAATAACTTATCAAAAGCAAAAGGCTCGCCACGGCGAGCCTTTTCTTTTGCAATCGAACACATGATTTTTAGTTTTTATTTTTTGAAATGACAGCTTGAACAACGTTGCTCTGGTGCGACACAAACGGCGTATTCGGATTTATTGTTGTGGCTTGGATTTACATAATTCGGCACAGGGCGCAGGCAAGGAGTGCGCCGATAAGAGTGCAAAAAAGAGATACGGGGATTGCATAGCGCAGTTTTTTGACGTGGGTGCTTGCAAAATACACGGCGGAGATGTAAAACACCGTTTCGCTGCCGCCGGCAATCACGCAGGCGCATCTTGTGATATAGGAGTCCGCGCCGTATGCTGATATGATGTTTTCAACAAGAGCGGTCGTGCCGTTGCCCGAGAGCGGAACAAGCAAAATCAGCTCCGCAATCTCGCTTGGCACACCTATATATCCGAGCGGTTTTGCAAGGAAGGTTGCCGCCATTGCCGACAGTCCGCTTGCCTTGAAAAGCTCTATGCACACAAAGATCGACGCAATATAGGGGAAGATGCTTTTGACAAGCGACATAGATTCTTTTGCGCCGACAAGAAAGCAGTCGTAAGGGCGAGCCTTTTTGATTATGCACGCAACAAGCAGAATTATCACAAGCACGGGCAAAACGTAGACGCTTATTTGTTGCATTTTTGCCGTCCTTTTTTGGTTTTGTCAATGCTGTTTGCTTTTGATTTCGGCGCGGTTCGTTTTTGTTTCAATTTGCATAATACGGATTTTATATTGCAAATATATGTAGATAAAATGCCTGTTATGTTGTTTAGTGTTTTGTTTGCGACACGACATTGCAAAACCGTGTTGTCGACTTTTTTGAGCGATAATGCCTTGCACATTATCACGCCGAGCAAGGTGGCGATGCCGCTCGATATAAGAGTGGGCATGATTATGTCCGCGGCGTTTTGAGAGTTGCTTGCGGCGCGCATTGCAATCACGGTGGCGGGGATGAGCTGTATGCTCGTTGCGTTGATTGTGAAAAGCAATGCCATATTGTGCGTTGCCTTGTCGCTGCCGTCTTGCATTTGTTCCATTGCCTTGATTGCCGCAGGGGTGGCAACTCCGCCCATGCCCAGCATATTTGCCGACACGTTGACGCATATCCAATCGTACGCTTCTTCTTTTTCGCCCTTGAAAAGTTTTCTTGCAACGGGTTTCAAGATCTTGGACAGCCGCTTGTCAATGCCCGTACGTTTGGTCATCTCCAAGACTGAGAGCCACACCGCGTATATTGCGAGCAGTTTTATAGACAGCGAGATTGCGCCGCTCACGCCTTCGATCATGGACGAAAACGCCGTCTCGGGCGAGCGAGCGCACATGATGACAAGACTTATTAGACTTATTGCAAGAAACACCGCATTCACGTTGAAATTGTATTGTTAAGCGAGCAAAGATATGCCGCTAATCGTTTACTTTTATTCATAAAAGATGTATAATGTATAAAATATCGAAAAAGAAGGGTATCATTGGCCCTGATTTATGGTGAATCATGCAAGACAAAAAGAAATTTTATATGACGACCGCAATTGCATACGCGTCGGGCAAACCTCACATCGGCAACACGTATGAAATCGTGCTTTCAGACCTTATCGCAAGGGCAAAACGTATGGAAGGATACGACGTGTACTTTCAGACCGGCACGGACGAGCACGGCGAAAAGATTGAGCTAAAAGCTCAGGACGCAGGCGTCACGCCTCAACAATTCGTGGACGAAAAGGCACGCGAGATCAAGCGTATTTGGGATCTTATGGACACCACCTACGACAACTTTATCCGCACCACCGACAAACAGCACGAAGAGCAAGTGCAAAAAATCTTCAAAAAATTCTATGAACAAGGCGACATCTACAAAGGCTCGTACAAGGGCTGGTATTGCACGCCTTGCGAGTCGTTCTGGACGGAGAGCCAGCTTGTTGACGGCAAATGCCCCGACTGCGGCAGAGAAGTCAAGCTCGCAGAAGAAGAAGCCTATTTCTTCAATATGCAAAAATACGCCGATAGACTGATGAAATATTATGAAGATCATCCCGATTTCATAGTGCCGCAATCGCGCAAAAACGAGATGATCAACAACTTCTTGAAGCCCGGTCTTCAAGACCTTTGTGTGTCAAGAACGTCTTTCACGTGGGGTATTCCCGTGAACTTTGACAACCGCCACGTCGTGTACGTGTGGCTTGACGCGCTCACCAACTACATCACGGGCATCGGCTATGACGCAGAGGGCAACAGCAGTGATTTGTACAAGAAAGAATGGCCTGCCGACGTTCATATCATCGGCAAAGATATCGTGCGTTTCCACTCTATTTATTGGCCGATCTTCCTTATGGCGATGGGCGAGCCGCTCCCCAAGCAAATCTACGGACACCCGTGGCTTTTGCAAAACGGCGGAAAGATGTCCAAGTCCAAGGGCAACGTCATCTATGCGGACGACCTTGTGGATTTCTTCGGTGTGGACGCGGTCAGATACTATCTGCTCTCGCAAATGCCTTTTGACAACGACGGACTTATCGGCTGGGATATGGTGGTTGACGTCATCAACTCCGAGCTTGTCAACGTCTACGGCAATCTCGTGCAACGCACGGTGGCGATGACCAACAAATATTTTGGCGGAGTCGTGTGCGACAAGGGCGTCAAAGAAGACGTGGACGAAGATTTGAAAGCGGTGGTGACTGCCGCTCGCGACAAAGTGTTCGGCGCAATCGACGCATATCGCACGGCGGACGCGCTTGACGAGATTTTCTCGGTGCTCAGAAGAGCCAACAAGTATATCGACGAAACTATGCCGTGGGTGCTTGCAAAAGACGAAACCAAGCAAGACCGCCTTGCAACCGTGCTGTACAATCTCACCGAAGCCATTGTGATTTGCGCAAGTTTGCTCTCGCCGTTTATGCCGTCAACTTCTAAAAAAGTCGTTGAGCAATGCGGCGCAAGCATAAGAGAGTTTGACGATCTCGACAAATTCGGCTTGCTTGAAAGCGGCACAAAGGTGGATGAAAATCCGCAGCACTTGTTTAGTCGTATCGACGGCGAAAAAGTGAAGAAAGAGCTTTTGGCAAAAGGGCTTATCAAAGAAGAAGTCGAAGAAGAGCCAAAGCAAGACAAGAAGGTCAAAAAGCAAGAAAAATCCGCAGAAAACAAGGCGGAAAACGTTGTTCAAATCAGCGAAATCGGCATCGAAGACTTTGCAAAAGTCGCATTGCGCGTCGGCACTATCGTGGCGGCGGAAAAGGTGGAAAAAGCCGACAAACTGCTCAAATTCTCCGTGCAAATCGGCTCTGAAACTCGCACGATCGTCAGCGGCATCGCAAAGTTCTACACCCCCGAAGAAATGGTGGGCAAAAACGTTGTTGTCGTGTTCAATCTCAAGCCGGCGAAGCTGCGCGGCATAGAGAGCCAAGGCATGTTGCTTTGCGCTTGCGAGCAGGACGAAAACGGACAAGAACGCATCGTGCTCGTAACTCCCGAAAAACCCGTGAAGAACGGATCGACGGTCAGATAACAACAAGCCGTCTTTGCAGGCGGCTTTGTTGACAAAAGGCGAAATTATGCTTATCGACACCCACTGCCATCTCAACGATGAATTGCTTGAAAAAAGAGAAGACGAGATCGTCGGCTCTTTTCTTGACGACGGGATAGAATGTGCCGTGTGCGTGGGCTATGATTTGCCGTCGAGCTTTCTTGCAAGAGATATTGCCGCAAGGCATGACAGAGTGTGGTTTGCAGCAGGCATACATCCGCACGATTCGGACACGGCAGACGATGAAAAATATGCTGCGATAAGAGAACTTGCAAGTGATAAAAAAGCGGTTGCGATAGGCGAAATCGGGCTTGACTATTACTATGACAACAGCATACGAGAGCTGCAAAAGAAAGTGTTTCAAGAGCAAATCGAGCTTGCAAACGAAGTGAATTTGCCCATAGTGTTGCACGTCAGGGACGCATACGAAGACGCAAGAAAAATCTTGTTCGATATGAAGTCCTACATCAATTGCGGATTGTTGTTGCACTGCTATTCCGGCTCGCCCGAGTATGTCAAAATCTTTGACAAACTTGACGCGTACTACTCGTTCGGCGGTGCGATAACCTTCAAAAACGCAAAGCATAATATAGAGTCTTTGAAGAGTGTTCCGATAGATCGCCTTGTGCTTGAAACGGACTGTCCGTATATGACTCCCGTGCCTTTTAGGGGCAAACCCAATGAGCCGAAATACGTCAATCTCGTTGCCGACAAGGCAAGCGAAGTGCTTGAAATCAGCAGGGAGCGGATTGACGAGATAACGACGCAAAATGCAAAACGGCTGTTTTATCGCATAAAATAGTGCGGATAAAACGCCGATTGTGCAAAGTGCGGCGAAAAACATAACATATTGAAAAATATAGAACAGCAATCACACGCCGCATTTTGAAAGCGGCAAGAGAGAAGTATGACCAACAACTACGTATATGAATTTGGCGACAGCCTATATCTCAACATCACCAATCGTTGTCCCAACAACTGTGAGTTTTGCATCCGCAACATCAAGGACGGTGTGAGCGGAAGCGAGCTTTGGCTCCTCAAAGAGCCGACTTATCAGGAGCTTGTGGACGACCTTTCTTTGTATGATTTGAAAAAGTACAAAGAGATTGTGTTTTGCGGATTCGGCGAGCCGCTTTGCAATCTTTCGATGATCTCGCAAATCGCGCCCTATCTCAAGAAAAAGGGCTGCCACGTGCGCATCAACACCAACGGGCTTGGCAATCTCATCAACAACCGCGACGACGTTGCAAAACTCATCGCGCCTTACGTTGACAGCGTGTCCATCTCGCTCAATGCGTCCAACAGGGAAACCTATCAGGAGATATGCCGCAGCAAGTATGGTGAGGCTGCATTTGACGCTATGCTCAAATTTGCAAAAGATTGCGTGGACGCAGGCATCGACACCACTATGTCAGTTGTGGATTTCATCGGCGAAGACGAGATCAAGGCGTGCGGCGAGCTTGCAAAACAGGCAGGCGCGCACTACAAGGTGCGAGAAACCATACGAGAAGACACCGAATATTGACAAAATGTTGACAAAACGATAAAAACGAAAGGGGGATTCTTCCGTTTTTATCTTTTGTGTTTCAGACTTTTCGTCTTTTGTATGACACGAAGTTGTCGTGTGTAGTTAGAATGTGCGGGGTGGGCGGCAATATACCCGAAGTCGCAAGGAAAAATATGGAAAACAACAGCATAAAAGACATCATCCGCGGCACGAATTTCCGCTTCAACAAGGCTCTCGGGCAGAATTTTATCACCGACGGCAATCTTCTTGACGCAATCGTTCAAGACAGCGGCGTGACAAGCGACGATATCGTGGTTGAAATAGGTACGGGCGCAGGTACGCTCACGCGCGCGCTTGCAAAAGTCGCAAAAAAGGTCTATTCCTTTGAAGTGGACGACAATTTGAAACCCGTTCTCGAGCTTTCGCTCCAAGGCGTTGACAACGTGGAAGTGATTTTCCGTGACGTATTAAGAATGAAAGATGACGATTTGAAAGCGATCGTCGGGGACAAATTCAAGGTGGTTGCCAATCTTCCGTACTACATCACAACGCCGCTTGCCATGAGATTTATCGAGAGCAATCTCGGAGTCGAAAGCCTTACGATCATGGTGCAAAAGGAAGTGGCGGACAGGTTTGTTGCAAAGCCGAACACGGCGGACTATGCGGCAATCACGCTTGCAATCGAGTCGGCAGGCAGCGCAAAGGTGACAAGAAACGTCAGCCGCAATATGTTTTTCCCTTCTCCCAACGTGGACAGCGCAGTGGTGCGGATAGATATAGACCGCCACAAGCTTGACGGCGAAAATGCGGCACTTCTTCACAAGCTCATCCGCGGCTCGTTTGCGATGCGCAGAAAGACGCTTGCAAACAACTTGTCGGTTGCCTTTCAGATGAGCAAGCAAGACGCGACCGACCTTATCGTTGCGTGCGGATTCAATCCGCTTGTGCGCGGCGAGGCTCTGTCGCTTGCAGAGTATATAAACCTTGCGCGCGCGCTTGAAAAGATGCAAAACGCATAAGGCAGGCAACACTCAAAGTTTTGATGAAAAGTTGCGGCGCAAACCGCAAAGTCGAAATGTCGCAAAATCGCAAAAACGGCGAAACCATGAAATCGGAAAATAGCAAGGCTACGAAATCGGCAAAAATCGTAAGAACAGTATAAAAACAATCGGCAAAATATAAGATATAAGACGGCTATGCAGCAAAAGAAATCACACAACTTAATGGGCACTTTCATTGTTTCTATGTGTGCGCTTGTTTGGGGATTCGCGTTTGTGTTTCAACAACAGGCGTCCACCGACGTGCCGTTTTTCACTTTCAACGGACTTCGTTTTTCGTTGGCGGTGTGCTTTATTGCCGTGATCATAGTCATCAATCATTTTATAGACAAGAAGCGTGGCAAAAAGTCAAAGCCGTTCAACAAAGAGACGTTCATCGGCGGATCGCTGTGCGGATTGTGCTTGTTTTTGGCAAACAACCTTCAACAAGTCGGCATCGAGCGCACCACCGTGGGCAAGACGGGCTTTATCACTGCGCTGTACATCGTCATCGTCCCCCTTTTGGGACTGCTTGTAAGGCATAGAGTTTCGCCGTTTTGCAGAGTGGCAATCGCAGTCGGCGTGCTCGGATTCTACCTTATGTGCATGACGGGCGCGGACGTAACCTTCACGGATGCGGACGGTGTGCTGCTTCTTTGCGCCGTGATGTTCTCTTTGCAGATCATGTTCATCGACCAATACGTTGACATGACCGATCCCTTCAAACTCACGCTCGTGCAGTTTGTGGTTGCGTCCTTGTTGAGCTTGCCGGCAATGGCAGTGCAGGGCTTTCCGCCGGCATCCGCAATCGGCAACAACATAGTGGCAGTCTTGTATGTCGGCATCTTCTCGGCAGGCGTCGGATTCACCTTGCAAACGCTCGGTCAAAAATACGCTCCGCCCGAGCTTTGCACGCTCATCATGTCGCTCGAATCCGTCATCGCTCTCGTGTCTGGTGTTGCGATACTTGACGAGACCTACACCGCAAAAGAGTTTGTCGGTTGCCTTCTCGTGTTGCTTGCGGTGTTCCTTGCCCAGCAACATATCCCTCAAACCATGCTCAAAACAAGCGACAGCAAGTTCTTTGTGGATTAGCAAACTCGGCAGCCACTCAAAACGCAATTTATTTGTAAAAAACAAAAAACACACTTTATCGGTGTGTTTTTCTCATGTTAAGCGTCGTTTTTGACGATTGTGCCGTTTGCAAACGGCGTGAATTTTGCTTTTGTGCCGTGTGATTGTTTTTGTGGTTTGCGGCTTTATAAGTCGGTTTTGAAAACCGTCAAACACACGCTTTTGCAAAGAAGAATTGAGTTGCCAAACGATTTTTATGCCTTGTTTATTTGACGATTTCAACGTCAATGACGGTTGCTTTGTTGCCGTCAACGACAAACTTCACGTTGTACTCATCGTATCGCATGCCGTACGTTCTGCCATCGTTTTGATATGCAGGTCGCGGATCTTGCGCGATACATTCTTTGATTTTTTCACGCGCGTTTTCGTCTTTCACGGCGGAGAGTTTTGCATCGTCAACGTCAAGGCGGTGGGAGTCGCAGTCCGTTGAAAAGCCGAATTTCGCATCCGTTTTCACGTCCGTTGCAAGATAGGGTTTTATGTCGTATATTGGTGTGCCGTCAAGAAGATCCACGCCTTCTACGACAAGCACGTCGCCTTGCGATTTGGTGTGCTCTATGCCGACAAGCTTTACAAGGCTCAGCCCCAACGAGTTTGGGCGATATGGGGAGCGAGTGGCAAACACGCCCATTTTGGTGTTGCCGCCGAGGCGGGGCGGACGTACGGTTGCGCTCCACTCGTCCACGTGTGCTTTCGAGAAATCGAAAATCAGCCAAATATGCGAAAAATCGGCAAGACCGCGTATGGCTTCTTGCACGCGGTATTGCGGCTCGAATACGATTTTACCGGGCGCGCCCACTCGTCCGCTCTGACGTGGTATGCCAAATTTTTCCTTGAAAGGCGTGTGAATGTGCGCGATAGGTGTTATCACAAAGTTTTCCATGCACACAGTATAGCACAAACTATCGCGATATGCCATCCGATTTGACAAATACGTTGGCATACGTTTGTATAAAATCGCTATTGAAACGGAGAAAGATATGTTGTATAATATGCATATAATCGCTTGCGTATCTCATAGATATATAAGCGTAAGTTGAAATAAGGAGTGGGAAAATGAAAAGAACTTATCCGAGCTGGATCGACGGCGAAGTCAACAGCAAACAAACCGAGTACACAAAGCCGACGCAATTGCTCTCAAAAGACGGCAAGCTGCTTGCTCCCGGCTGGGCAAGACACAACGTGTTTGATTATCAGCGCGACAACGCAAGACCTGCCAATCGCAAGAAAGAATGGGATTTCTATCAAATCTCTAACGGCGAATTGATGGTGCAAATCAACTTTGCCAACATCTCAATCGGCGGCTTTGCGCAAGCGTCGATTACCGATCTCAAACACAGACAAAACAAGCATAAATTTCACAGCGGCACGATTTTGGAGTGTACGCAACTTTTCTTGGGCGGCAACAAATATATGCTTCCGCCAAAGGGCGACGAGCCCAACGTGCTTGAACACACGATCGGCAAAACCTACGTCAAGTTTGACACAAAAACCAATTCTCGCACGCTATATTTCAAGAGTAAATTCAAGGGCAAAGAAGTGGAAGCGAGCTTTGCAATGGACATCATGGACGGGCTTGAAAACATCACCACCGTGTTGCCGTTTGCGGGTATGCCCACAAGATACTTTATGACCACAAAGCAAAACTGCATGCCTTGCGAAGGCACTTTCCGTTGGGGCGACAAGGTGTGGTCGTTCGACAAAAAAGACACTTTCGCCTTCCTTGACTGGGGCAGAGTCAACACTCCATACAAAATGGTGTGGTATTGGGGCAACGGCTCAAAGGTTGTCAAAGGTGCGGACGGAAAAGATCACATGTTCGGCTTTGAGATCACGTGGGGTATAGGCGATGAGTCCAACGCCACCGAAACCGCGATTTTCTGGGACGGCAAAGCCCACAAGTTCGGCCCCGTTGACGTTGAAGTGTTCCCAAAACCCGACAACTTCTCTGACGATTGGCACTTCATCTCCCAAGACGGCAGATTTGATTTCACCATGAAACCTTTCTACGATCACCACGGAGATCTCAACGCCCTCAACATACTCCGCATGCATTGCCACCAAGTCCACGGCATTTGGAGCGGCACTGCAATCCTTGACGACGGCACGAAAGTGGAAGTGAGGGATATGTATGCCTTTTGCGAATACTGTGAAAACAAATGGTAAACCGTCGCCGTGATAACGGCAATGCCCTTTGGGCGTTGCCGAGAATCACGCTAGGTTTACCATTTTCTAACCGCGCCGAAAATCTTTGCTATCAGTCCATATAGGGATAAAAACTCCTGCCGCAGTTTCGCAAGATTGTCGGCTTGGTGGTGTGTGGGCGGGACACCCGCACCCGATTGAGAGCGCGCTATTGAGCGACTAGCCGCGTCAGGCACGGCTTGCCCAAAATCACGTACGTTTGTGTACGTTGGGTTTTGTTCAAGCCGCACCTTCCTTGTTCTTCATTCAAATATCGCGCTCACCAAACCGCGCCGAAAATATCCTAAAATTAACTTTAAGTGTGCAAAACAAATATATAAACTATGGAATATGTCATAAACAAGCAAAATCATGAGATTGTAGGGATAGACCGCGGGGAGACTTGCGCTTTTCTCGGCATACGCTATGCAATGGCAAAAAGATTTGAAAAACCTGTCGTCGAGCCGCTTGGAGAAAAGGTTGTTGCGACAAGTTTTGCTGACTGCTGTCCGCAGTGGCGGCAGTTCTTTGACGAGAGCAAGTCGAAGAGTAAGCAAGACGTTTTCTACTACAAGGAGTTTCGAGAAGGGCTTGAATTTTCTTATTCGGAAGATATGCTCAATCTCAACGTATACGCGCCCAAGGACAAGAGCGGTTTGCCCGTGCTTGTGTACGTACACGGCGGCGCGTTCACCATTTGTTCAAGCGATGAAAAGCCGTTTGACGGCAAGAGTATTGCAGAGCAAGACGTGATTTTTGTCACCTTCAACTATCGGCTCAACGTGTTTGGATATTTTGCGGACGAGAAGACAAGCAACCTTGCCTTTTACGATATGAAGGCGGCGATCGAGTGGGTGAAACAAAACATTTCCGTCTTTGGCGGAGATCCCGACAACATCACGCTTATGGGGCAAAGTGCAGGCGCGATTTCGCTGCAAAATCTCATGCTTTTGCCAAGTGTGAAACGCTCGATCAAAGGTGTGATTATGCTCTCGGGCGCATCGCCGAGCGGTATATTTTCGCCAAAATCCAAAAAGCGCTCGACAAAGTTTTTCAACACCGTCAAGAAAGATTTGGCAAAACGCGGTATGGATATTAAGACGGCAAGTTATCAGGACGTGTTCCTTGCTTGGAATCGCTGCACGAGAAAAAACGTCTTTACGCTTGCAAAATCCATGCTTGCAACGATGCCCGTGTTTGACGGCGAGATAGTGCGCAAAGATTTGTACGACGAAGTGTTCACCCAAAAGCAAGTGCCGTGCATAATCGGCGTCACAAAAAACGATTTGCTCAAAGGCTATCTTTTATCTCAGGCAAAGGCGTATCTGAAACACTCCAAAAACAAAGTGTGGGTGATGCGATTCGATCATGATTTGCCGGGCGACAATGCAGGCGCGTATCACAGCGGCGATTTGTGGTATATTTTGGGGCTTTGGCAGCACGGCTGGCGCAAGTTTGACGAGAAAGACGAGAAAATCGCAAAAGAGTTGTCTGCAAGATATTGTGCCTTTTGCAAAAACCACGATCCGAACGTGGACGGCTATCCCGAGTGGAAAGAGCATACGTCATACACGTTGAAATGATTTATGCCGCAACTTTTGAGTGGGTGATGCTGCAAAAAAACTTTGCGACATATCCGCAAAATGCAAAAACGTTTTTGCACGGTGCATAGGGTAGCCGCCGCTTTTGCGTGACATAAAAGCATTCAAGCCGCTTTTGGGCGGCTTTTTGCTTGCGGTTTTAATATACAAAGCGTTTGACATCCGTCTTGACATTGCGCGCGCAAAAGTTGTATACTTTATCCACCTAACAAAACGATATGTATAATGCGTGCGCGCGCGAAAGCCTTGAGCGGCATATAATACGCGCGCATGCATGCCAAAAGCCTTGAGCGGCATATCGCAGGAGTTTTTATGAAGAAAAAGATTATTGCGCTTCTTTGCCTTGTCGTTGTGATCGTCACGTCGCTCACGTTTGTCGCGTGCGATTTCGATTTCAGCGTTTTCGGCAAGCAGCTTGCAACGCCGCAAGTGACAATCAACGGCGACGGTGTGGCAAGATGGAGCGCCGTCCCCAACGCTACAAGATACAAATGCAACGTCAACGGAACGATCAACGAAACTATGTACACCGTCTGGCGCGTAAAAGACGGCGAAAGCATATCCGTGCAAGCGGTGGGCAACGGCTCGACATACAAGGACAGCAAGTGGTCGGAAACAAAAGTGTTTGTGGCAACCGTCACACCCACTCCCGACGACAACGGCAAGACAAAACTTGCAACGCCTGTCGTCACCATATCGGAAAGCGGACTTGCAAGTTGGAGCGCAATTGCCAACGCAACGATGTATAAATACATCATCGGCTCAACCACGGGCACGACCACAAAAACGAGCATACAGCTCGAAGTCAATCAGTCCATTGCCGTCATTGCAATCGGCGGCGGAGATTATGCCGATTCCGATCAATCGGTGCTGAAAAGATACGAGAGCAAGCAAGGCGAAACTTGCGATCACTCTGACGCAAACGGTGACGGAGTGTGCGACAAGTGCGGACAAAATATGACGTCCGCTTGCAACCACGCCGACAAAGACAACGATGAAAAATGCGACAATTGCGGCATGAGCGTGATTGTCAACTTCAACCTTTACGGCATCAACGATTTGCACGGCATGTACTGCGACTCGGACACTCAACCCGGCGTTGACGAGCTGACAACCTTTTTCAAGGACAAACAAGCGACGTCCAACACCGTTGTTTTGTCGTCCGGCGATATGTGGCAGGGCAGCAGCGAGTCCAACAACACCAAGGGCAAACTTGCAACCGAATGGCTCAACTATATCAATTGCTCGTCCATGACGCTCGGCAACCACGAGTTTGACTGGTCAACCGAAAAAATCAAGACCAACGCGCAACTTGCCAATTTCCCCTTCCTTGCAATCAACGTCTACGACAATGCCACCAACAAGAGAGTGGAGTATTGTCAGCCGTCCACCGTCGTTCAGTTCGGCGACGCAAAAGTGGGCATCATCGGCGCAATCGGCGATTGCTATTCGTCAATTTCGTCAAGCATGTGCAGTGACGTAAACTTCAAGGTCAAGAGCGAGCTTACAACGCTTGTCAAGGAAGAGGCAAACAGACTTCGTGCGCAAGGGGTGGACTACATCGTCTATTCTTTGCATGACGGCGGCCGGGAAGATGAATATATGGGCATGGATTGGTACGATGAGTCGCTTTCCAACGGCTACGTTGACATCGTGTTTGAAGGACACTCTCACTGGGATTACGCATACGCCGACAGCTATGGCGTGTATCACGTCCAAGGCGGCGGATACAACTCGGGCATAAGCGCTGCCGAAGTGCGCCTAAATTTTGCAAATCAACAAAGCAGTACGAGCAATGTGCAAGTTGTTTACAACAACGTGTATTCCAAATACGCAAGCGATTCTATCATCAACGATCTAGTTGAAAAATACAAAGACGAAATCGGCAATCCCAACGAAGTTGTTGCGACTTTGAGTCGCGACGTTTCAAGCACTTCAATCGTCAATAAAGTAGCTGAGCTTTATTGCTCGATAGGCTTGCAAACGTGGGGTAGCAAATATCAAATCATGCTCGGCGGCGGCAAGTTGAATACGAGAGAGCCGTATTCGCTATCAAAGGGCAACGTGACGGTCGGAAAAGTGCAAACGCTCTTGCCGTTTGACAACAAAATCGTGCTTTGCTCGCTCAACGGCACAGAGCTGAAAAATAAGTTTATCTATAATAAAAAATATCACGTCTCATACAGCGCGTACGGCGAGTCGGAGAAAGACAACGTTGCGTACAATCCGAAGAAAACCTACTACATCGTCACGGACACGTACACATCCGACTATCAGCACCTGAAAGTGTTGGCAACGCTTGGCGACAATGTGTTTGCAAGAGATTTGCTTTGCGACTATTTGTGTGGCGGCGGCACTTTTTGACAAGCCGTCAAAGCGAGTAAAAACACAATAAAAACCTAAATGCAAAATGGTATAAAATATCAAAAACGGCGTTTTATACGCCGTTTTTGTTTGTGTAAAGTCATTGTTTTTGAAAAATCGTCACTATTTCAAGATAAATTTTTCGTTGTGCAAACCAACATATATGTGCCTTGATTTGTCTTGCTGCAATCGCTTTAGCCTTGTTGCTTGTAGTTCATAAACAATTTTTCAAAGGCAGGGATCGAGCGGACAATCATATCGTAATCCACGCAATAGGCGATGCGCACGTATCCCGTCACGCCGAAATCATCGCTCGGCACGAGAAGGAGCCCGAAGTTTTTTGCACGCTCCGAGAAAAGATTCGCATCGTCTTCAAGGGCTTTGACCATAAGATAGAACGCGCCGTCTGGGCGCACGCACTCATAGCCGATTGCTTGAAGAGAAGTGAAAAGCAAGTCGCGATTTTTTCTGTACGCGGCGATGTCGGGCAGAGCGTCAACGCATTTTTCCACCACCTTTTGATAGGTGCTGGGCGCGCAAACGTAGCCAAGAGATCTACCCGCGCCGCATATTGCAAAATACAGCTCGTCCGCATGGCTCGCCTTTGGGCTGATGGCGATATATCCTATACGCTCGCCGGGCAAAGACAGGGATTTTGAATAGCTGTAACACACAATCGTGTCGGCGTAAAAATTCATTGCGTACGGCACGTCTTTGTCATAGACGATCTCGCGATACGGCTCGTCCGCAATAAGAAAAATCGGATGCGAAAACTCATCGCTTTTCTTCTTCAAAAGGGCACAAAGCCGCTCCAAATCTTGTTGAGAATACACCCTACCGCTCGGATTGTTGGGGGAGTTGAAAATCACTCCTTTCGTGTGCTTGCCCACAAGGCCTTCAAGCGCGGCGAAGTCGATGGAAAAATCACCTGTCGCAGGGCATACGACGCACTTTGCGCCCATAGAGGCGATGAACACCTTGTATTCGGGAAAGTACGGCGCAAAAACGATAAACTCGTCGTCGGGCTCTGATAGCGCACGAATTGAAATGCAAAGCGAAGCCGCCGCTCCGCACGTCATGTAGATGTGGTTTTCGTCCATATCCGCGCCAAAAGTCTGACGGATGTGTCTTGCAATCGCTCTTCTCACGCTCTGACTGCCTTGCGCGGACGTGTACGCATGCGCGTCCTTATCCTTGGAGCAAGACAAAATCGCCTCGTCCACGCATTTTGGGGACGGGACGTTGGGGTTGCCGAGCGAAAAATCGAACACGCTGTCTTTTCCGTCCTTTTGCGCCTTGGCTTTTCCGAACTCAAACAATTCTCTGATCACGGAACGCTTGCTTCCGAGCAGTATCATATCGTCGTTGAACATAGTTTTTTCTCCTGCAACGATTATATCACTTGTATGTGCGCGGCGCAAGTGATATAATTTGCAGGGGTGAAACTATGCAACAAAACGACTTCGATTTGAAGACAAAAACCGCATTGAACGAGCTGAAAAACGCAATCGAGCAATCATCTCGCATAGCGGTGCTCACGGGTGCGGGAGTGTCTGTGCCAAGCGGCATACCCGATTTTCGCAGCGCAACGGGATTGTATGCCACAAGCGTTGGCAAGTATAGGGCGGAAGATATAATCTCTCACGACTTCTTCATGCTCCGTCCCGATGATTTCTATGCGTTTTACAAGAGCAAGATGTGCTATCCGAACGCCGAGCCGAACGCAATGCATTTTTTGCTTGCAAGGCTTGAAAAGGCGGGCAAAATCAATGCGGTTGTCACG
>ULSH01056350.1_pt1 | contig 33173 bp, 26 predicted proteins | sample 1956151 | NCBI WGS metagenome assembly ULSH01 (sample SAMEA4835702, study PRJEB28245) | human gut metagenome | biome: gut microbiome; material: fecal sample | place: Denmark | collected 2008 | reverse complement strand
CGCTCTTCCGCTTTGCGGCGGTGATGAAGGAGAGAGTAGACGGCGAGATTTTGCAACAAGCGCTTGACGATCTCGTGCCGAGATTTCCCACGCTTATGGTCACCATCAAGCGCGGCGCGTTTTGGTACTATTTTGAGAGATTGCCTTTCAAGCCCAGAGTGGAGAAAGAGAGCCTTTATTCGTTCCAACCCATTCCGCTTGACGGCAAACGCTATCTTTTCAGAGTGGTGTACAGCGATTACAGAATCGGATGCGAGTTTTTCCATAGCATCACGGACGGCACGGGCGGCTCGACTTTCCTTATGAGTTTGCTTGCAAGATACTACGAGATCAAGACTGGCAAGCGAATCGAAGACTACAAGAGCGCAAAGGACTATCGCGATTTGCCCACTCCCACCGAGATCGAAGACAGCTTTCAAGTGTATGCCGAAAAGCACGACTACGCAAAAAGAAAGATCAATTTCACCTATATCCCCAAGCTCCCCAAGGCTCGCCACGGCGTGATGACTCACGTGATCACTTCCGCATCGAAGCTCAACCAAAAGGCGAAAGAATACGGCGCAACCATCACGGAATACGTGCTTGCGATCATATTCGGCATCATGTTCGATATGCGCAAGAAAGAGGGCAGCAACAAGGACATCAACGCAAGAGTGCCTGTCAATCTTCGCAAATTCTTCCCGTCCGACACGGTGCGCAACTTCTCGTTCTATCTTGACGTGACGCTCAAAGACAGCGTGGACGGCGGCATCCAAGCATACGTGGACGCGGTCAAAGAGTGCTTCAAAGAGCAACTCAACGAAAAATATTTGCAAGAGAACGTCAACGCGAATATGCGTGAAGAACGCAACAAATTTATCGCGCTTGTGCCGCTTGCGCTCAAAGATATAGGGCTCAAAATCACAAAATATATCATGGACAACAAAGCCGTGTCTATGGACTTTTCAAACTACGGACGCCTAAATCCGCCCAAAGAATTGTCCGAGATTGTGGACAGAGTGGAGTTTTGCTTGAAAGAGCCTAAGGACTCGGGCTACAAACTTGCCGGCGTGACGTTCGGAGACGAGTGCGTGCTGACGTTCTCAAGGACTTTCAAATCTTCACACCTTGAAAAAGAGTTCGTCAGAGCGTTGACGGCGGAAGGTCTTGACGTGTACATCGAAACAAACGGAGATAAATGATGAAATATTGTAGACTTTGCAAAACGTATCATCCCGAATATGACGACAACTGCCCCCTTTGCGGCGCAGGACTTGTCGAGGCAACGGACAAAACAGACGAAAACTTTGATTTTGCCCCTTACAACGCCAACGAAAAAAGACGTAACGCAAGAAAGACCGTCAGAGACGTGTTTATCGCGCTCTCCGTGCTCACGCTTGTGGGCTTGCTGCTTGCGTCGGTGATCTCCAAGGTGTATTCGATCATCTACATCGGGCTTGCGTCCGTGGGATTCTTCTGGCTTGTCATCGGACAATTTGTCTTTTTCCGCACGGATCTTAGAACGTTCTATTACAGATCGACGTTCTGGCTGATGATCCTTGCGATTCTTGTGTGCTTGCACTTTGGCAAGTTCTACATCGCGCTTTCTTACGTGATACCTTGCGCGGCAGGCGCATTGAGCGTCGTGACGTTGCTCACCGCAGTCATCACCAAAAAGTGGTATAGATATGCCTTCCACTCCTTTGTGCTTGCGCTGTTTATGATCGCCTTGTTCCCGCTCAACTATTGCTTGTCTTTGCACTATGCGGGTTACAACTGGATCGCATCCCTTGCAACGCTCGGCGTGGGACTAGCAGAGATTGCGTTTTCGCTGATTTTCGGCAGACAAGTGCTGGGCAGTGAAATCAAAAAACGTTTCTTTGTCTAAAAAGCACAACAAAAAAGAAAAAAACTAAACGACGGATATTCCGTCGTTTTTTCTATGTGTTTTTGTTTTCAACCGTTGCAAGCACGCGTATATTCTGCCGATATGGCGGCGGTTCTAATGAATAAAGCCGTAACACAGCGTGCCTATCACTGCCGACAAGAGTATGATTGCAATCGGCGGCAGGGACTTGCCTTTCACCTTGACAAGCGATATCGCCATAAGAAAGACGAATATGCAAGTGCCTATCACGTCAAAGGATATAGGCTCGCTGCCAAGCACGTTGGATATCCCAAAGAGCGTGGAGAGCACAAAGCTCACAAACACGGCGGCAAGCAGTCCCGTCACGGTGGAGCGCACGTACGAGAACGTTTCTTGCACGGCAGGGCGTTTGATGAAGTTTGCAAGGGCAAGGACGATGATTGTTATGATGACAACGGACGGCAAAGTCACGCCGAACGTTGCGCAAATCGCGCCGAGAAGGCTTTGCCCGATTCCCATTGACGATGTCACCGACACGCCCGTGTAGGTTGCAATGTTCACGGCAAAAGGACCGGGCGTACTCTCGGATATGGCGATGAAAGATTGCACTTGCTCGATTGTCAGCCAGCCTTTTTGCACGACTTCTTGCGAGATCATGGGGATCATCGCTTGCCCGCCACCGATTGTGAACAGCCCGATTTTGAAAAACGTCCAGAAGAGTTCGAGATATATCATTTTGCGCTCTCCTTTTCGCTTTTTTGTGCTTTTTCGCCGTCCGAAAGCGTGCTTTTGCTGTTTTCGAGCAGAGCGTTGTCCGCGGCGGCGGAATTTGTCGATATACGGACATATTCGTCCTTTTGGGGTTTGTAGCCTATGCGCTCGTTGAAATATTCGGGAGTGCCGACCGAGTGATAGAGTTTCTTCTTCACAAAATTGGTTGTCGCAACGGTGAGTGCGCCTATGACAAATGTGGCGAGAATTATGTAGGTCACTTTCACGTTTGTGAGCAGAACAAGGCAAAACGCCGTGATTGCAAGCGCGACGGACACCACGTTTTTGCGTAGGTCCTTGAAGAAAGAAAACACTGCTTTTGCAATCAGCACAAGCACGCCAATGCGTATGCTTTTGAAAAAGTAGCCCGCCCACACGTTGTCTTTGACCGCTTCTATGAGATAGGACAGCGCAACAATCACGACGTATGACGGAATGACCACGCCAAGCGTTGCAACTATGCCGCCCAATATGCCGCATTGCTTCACGCCGATGTAGGTTGCGGTGTTGATGGCAATAGGCCCGGGGGTGCTCTCGGCAATTGCAAAGATGTCGGCAAGCTCGGTTTTTGTGATCCACTGCTTTTTGTTGACCACTTCGTTTTCGATGAGCGAAATCATTGCATATCCGCCCCCAAACGAAAACGCGCCGATCTTCAAGAAGACGACGAACAGTTTCAATATATCGAGCCAATACGTTTTTTTGTTTCTTTTCACAGCCCACCTGTATATGAAAAAATTATATCATTGCAAAATCGCAATGTAAAGAGCAAAAAGTGCAAAAACGCATTGAACAAAATCGCGCGGTGTGCTAAAATAGGCGTATGATAATTTGCGGATACGAAAAGTTTTCAATGGTGGATTATGACGGCAACATCGCCTGCACGGTTTTCACGGGCGGGTGCAACTTCCGTTGCCCGTTTTGCCACAACGCGCCCCTTGTCATAGGCGATTTGAAGGTGGAGCAAATGAATGGTGAAGAAGTGTTTGACTATCTTCAAAAGCGCAAAGGGCTCGTGGACGCCGTGTGCGTCACGGGCGGAGAGCCCACTTTGCAACCCGATCTTGCCGAGTTTTTGCAACAAGTGCGAGATATGGGTTACAAAACAAAGCTCGACACCAACGGACTTCGCCCCGACGTCGTGGAAAAGATCCTCGCAAAAGGGCTTGTGGACTACGTGGCTATGGACGTGAAAAACAGTCCCCAAAAATATCCGCTCACCGTGGGACTTGACAGGGTGGATATATCCAAGATACAAGCAAGCATAGACCTTCTCAACCAAAGCGGAGTGGATCACGAGTTCCGCACGACTTTGATCAAAGAGTTTCACACCGACGAAGACATGCAAGCGATCGCCGCCATGGTGAAAAACACGCCGAGATATTTCATGCAAAAATACAAAGACATCGACGGTTGCATCGCGCACGGCTACACTCCCGTGGACAAAGCGGACGCATTGCGTTTCAAGACCTATTTTGAAAACACCGTCCCCCACGTTGATCTGCGCGGATACAACTAAAAAGCGTATTTTTGCACAAAAGACAGTTTATATCGCAAAATCCGCACAATAAAGCTATGATTTGAAAAAGAACGGCACATTTTGCCGTTCTTTTTGTTAATGAAAATCAAATAAATCGTTTGGGGTTATATCAAGTCTTTTGCAAAGGAATATGATTTTTTCATAATCCAATTCTATTTTTCCTGTTTCGTATTCGCTATAATCTGATTGATACTTGCCAAGTTCTTCGGCAATTTGTTTTTGAGTGAGACCGACGGCTTTGCGTGCCATTTTCAAATTTTTTCCAACACTTTTTCTAATATCCATACCGTCACTCCTTTTTATTGTTAAACAAAATATAGTAAAAATTCCATATTTAGTATTGACATATAGGAAAAAATCCTATAAAATTTAAAAACAGTGCTATATGCATAATTTTTGGTACAAAGGAGAATTGGAAATGGGAGTAAAGATCTTCAAGTGCCCTAATTGTGGTGGAGAATTGCAATTGGACGAGAATTTTAAGAAAGGTTTCTGTATTTATTGTGGCTCACCCGTGAGTATCGAGTCAGATGCTCCAAATGTTGAAGAAACGATTGCGAAAATCAACGAAGAAAGAGTGAAGAAACTCGAAACGCTTAAACAAGCTGCCGATTATGACGGTATGTTTGACGAGTGCCAGTCGATTTTAAGCACCGATTCATCATGCGGTATTGCGTGTGCGTATGCGGGGTTTGCCATTGCTCACGGAGCAAATAGAATGACAGAATTGTCCAAAGAGTGTTATGTGGGACAAATGTTTACACCGAATCCTATGAACATTGCTTTGCCGGATTTGAACAATTCGTATATGAAACTGCAAGATAGTGTGGCGACTTATTTTTCAAAAGCCATTGCTTGTGACGATGCAACTGCAATTAATGTTGTTTTTGACTTGATTGACGAAATTGCAAAAGATTTAGCTGCCCCACAAGAAAAGCGTGGTGTATATTTGGCTCATGGCATGTCCGATTGTCAAAATCCGATAGCTTTGAGAATATCCACAATCAAAGATTATATTGCAATGAAGTTGCCTGATTTTATGAAGAAAACATTGTCGGGCAAAGATAAGGCGGTGAACAATTCAGAATTGTTGTCGCAAAGAATCAAGCAATCCGCCGACTTGTTTGAGCAAAATATTTCAATACAAAATAACGTGAAATTCGTTCCTGTCCTTAGTGCGGTCATTATGGGAATGAAATACAATTACTATAACGTTCCAAAAACCGAATCGCCGAATTTGGCGACGAAACAGAGTGATGTTGCAAATCAAGCGGCGTCAGATACGAAAACAGGAAGGAATGGTGCAACGAACGAAGTCAATTTCTTTGACGACAATAAAGGTGATGATAAAAACAATAAAAACGTTGTAAAAACAAATAAAAATAACAAGCCTAGCAAAAAGGATAAAAAGGGGAATTATTTCACCAACTTAGCAGCACATTTTAAGCAAATGCCTATGATTTATATATGTTTGATTGTGCTTGCGGTTGGATATATTGTTTTGAGCTATGGAATAGGTCTTCGTCTTGCGGTAATCATTGTTCCTATCGTTTGGATTTGTATGTTTATATCATCAATGGTCACCTACAAACGAAGTGTATGCCGAAATTGTAAATCATCTTTGGAATACGGCGATTATTCTTATAAAGTCGTAAGCAGTGAGAGCAAAGAACGCAGAGGAAATAGTCCCAATCCGCAACAAAATCATTCATACATAGACTATTATAATACGTATGAGTTCACGAGAATTTGTCCGAAGTGCGGCACGGAAAATGTTTTCAGAAAAAAACTAAAGTATGCAGAAGACGATTTGACTACGGGAACAAGCAAACAATTGGAGTTGAATTTGGACGAGCATGCGACCCCGGGTAAGGCATTTACAAAAAAAGATGCAAAGATTTTGAATATTGTCGGAATAGTTTTTACTATAATCGGCGTCGCAATGCTTATTGCGGGCATAATTTTTCTAGCAAGATTTGCCACGGGCGGCGCGGGTAGTGTGTCAAAGGGGACGGATCCAAAAAACTATTATGGGACTTATGAGTATAGTAATAATAATTCGTATTCAAGCATAACACTTGATTCTAATGGACGGTGCTATTTGAGAAACGGACATGCCGATTTGCAAGAATATGAGTACGAATATGTGTCTGCAAAATGGGCTTGTAAGAACATATCCAATTATAGTTCTTCCGATTACAAAGATAAGGATGCAATAATTGTTTATTACGATGCGACTAATCACAAAAACAAGATAGGCGTTTATGCTGTGACGGTTAATGAAATATTAGGATATAAAATATATTATTTCAATACAATGAACGGATATACGTTTTATCCAACAGATACAGATGGAAGAGGAGAAAGCAGAGATCCGAAAAACTATTATTATAAGTACACGTACAATAGTTCCAATAGTATAAGTTTTATGTCGAATGGATATTGTGACTATGTGCAGAATGGCGAAAGAGACACTTATAAATACGAATATGTGGAAGAAAAATATCTGAAACGTTATATTTCGTCTCCCGCTTATGAAGGAGTAGATGCACTTGTTGTGTATATCAACGATAACAGATTTATTGTATTTTACGTTGTGGACGCAAGAAATCTAATAACGGGTTCAGGGAATCAATACTCAAGATAAAACAATTTACAAAAATAGACCGTTTGAAATAAACGGTCTATTTTTGTATGCAGAATTACAATATGAAAAATCAGTTGCCGTCCGAGAGTTTGAGCATGACAACGCCTTGTTTTGCTTTGCAAAGGGGGCAGACGTCCCAGGCTTCTTTGCTTTCGGCTTCATAGCCGCAACCCGAGCATTTCCATTTGACAGGCTTGTCTTTCTTGTACATCGTGCCATCTTTTAGTTGCTTGTGCAAGTCTTCAAACATAAGTTTGTGGCAGTGCTCCACGCCCGATAGCATTTCAAAAGCGTCGGCTATTTCGTCAAAGCCTTCTTCACGCGCGGTTTTTGCAAACTGCTTGTAGATTTTCACTTCGTTTTCTTCGTCTTCGGCGGCGAGTTTGAGATTTTCTTCGAGGTTCCACTTTTCTTTGAAGGGGTAGCCTGCGGACACGTCTATGTTTTCGATGGTTTTGTTGCTTGCCTGTTGAATGAAGGTGTAGAGCACTCTTGCGTGGTTGAACTCGTTGTACACCACTTTGTCCACCACTTCGGCAAGGGCGGAGTAGCCTTCGTTGCGCGCGCCGTATTCGATGAAACGGTAGCGAGTCAGGGCTTGGGTTTCGCCTGCGTATGCGCGGGCAAGGTTGGATAGGGTTTTGCTGTCGATGAGTTTCATAGGGTATTCTCCTTTTTGATTTACGGCAATTATTGCAAAATCGGTGCGTTTTTATACGCTGTCGCGCGGATTTGGGCGTGCGCACGACAATATTTGGACAAAAGGCTTTTATTATTTCCGCTTTGGTGGTATAATTTTATAGGACAAAAAAATTGGCGCGATAGCGCAAGGAGTTATATATGAGCGAATGCACGCACGATTGCGAGTCTTGCGGAAAAGACTGCGCATCGAGAATCGTCAAGGAAAACACAAACGAGTTTTCCAACGTCAAAAAAGTCATCGGCATCGTCAGCGGCAAAGGCGGAGTGGGCAAATCTCTCGTCACGTCACTGCTTGCCGTGGGCAAAGCAAAACAAGGCAAATCGGTTGCCATTTTGGATGCGGACATCACGGGCCCGTCCATCCCCAGAGCCTTTGGCATCAGTGGCGGCATAGACGCTGACGAAAACGGACTCTATCCCCGTCAGAGCGCGTTCGGCATCAAAGTGGTGTCGTCCAACCTTCTTCTTGACAACGAGAACGATCCCGTGATATGGCGCGGCCCTGTCATCGCCGGCATGGTGAAACAGTTTTGGACGGACGTTGTGTGGGACGACGTGGACTTTATGTTTGTGGATATGCCTCCGGGAACGGGCGATGTGCCGCTCACGGTGTTTCAATCCATCAAACTTGACGGCATAATAATCGTCACATCTCCGCAAGACCTTGTGTCCATGATCGTGGAAAAGGCAGTGAAGATGGCAAACAAGATGAACATCCACATCTACGGCGTTGTTGAAAACATGAGCTATATCGAATGCCCCGACTGCGGCAAGAAGATTGACATCTTCGGCAGCGGCAACGTGGACAAGATCGCAAAAGATTTCGACCTTGCAGTGCTTGGCAAGTTGCCTATGGACAGAGCAATCGCGCAAGCCGTGGACGCGGGCGAAGTGGAAAAAATCGATGCCGAGAAATATCTCAAACCTGCGCTTGACGCAATCGAAAACTGATATGACAAGACGCGAAATTGCAGAAAAGAATTTTGTTGACGGATACAGCTGCGCGCAAGCGGTGGTGCTCGCCTTTTCGGACGTCACGGGCTTTGAAGGCAAACAGGCACTTATGCTTTGCTCGTCCTTTGGCGGCGGCATGGGCAGGCTCAGAGAAGTGTGCGGAGCGGTGAGCGGCATGTTTATCGTGGAAGGCTTGCTCGAAGGTTATTCCTATCCCGATGCGCCCGACGCGCAAGCGCAAAAGGCGCAACATTATGCCAGAATACAAGAGCTTGCAAGACGGTTCAAAGAGATAAACGGCTCTATCGTCTGTCGTGAAATTCTTGGTGCAAGAGCCACTACCAATCCGACTCCCGACGCTCGCACTCCCGAATACTATCGCACGCGCCCGTGCGCAAAGATGTGCGGAGACGCCGCCGAAGTGCTTGAACAGTTTCTTATAGAGCGTGGCATAATAAAGCAATAAAACAAACAAACGGCAGTTTATATCGGCGCAATGCGAATATAAACCGCCGTTTTTGTCAATATAAGCACTATGAGTTTTTATGATGTCGTATATCGACAGGTCAAGAAAATACCAAGCGGCAAAGTGGCAACCTATGGGCAAATAGCCGCGCTTTGCGGCTCACCGCGCGCATCGAGAGCGGTGGGCTATGCCTTGCATTTCAATCCCGATCCCGAACATATCCCGTGTTTTCGAGTGGTCAATCGCTTTGGCAAATGCGCCCCTGCATTCGCCTTTGGCGGCGCGGATGCACAAGCGGCTCTTTTGCGCGCGGACGGCATCGAAGTGGACAATGACGGCTACGTCGATTTGAACAAATATCAATGGAATCCAAATCTTCAATAAAATTAAAAAATGAAAGAGTTGTGTATCGACCTGCAAAGTATGCCAAAGAAAATGGTATTCAACAGTTTTTAAATAAGACAACACCTTTATGATATGTGTATTATTAGGCATTGCTAAATTTTTATCTTGACAATTAGGTATTACCTAATTACAATGTACGGGGAAAATGTATTAGGAGAGAAAGATGAGACACAAATTGTATATACTGTTGATAGCTTTTAAATCAGGAGAGATGATATACACTTTTAATAAAACTTAATATCAAGACGAAATATGAATGAAAGAAAAATCCGATAAAGGGGGAGTAGAAAAATGAACGGTAAATACGGAAGAGGACTTGAAACTATGGGCGCATCTTGGTTTGTGTCTTATGCCTATTACGATTATGTGGATAGGACACATTTGGCATGGAGAAAAACTAACACCTATACTAGTCGTACTGCCGTTTATCATAATGCAGCGGATAAGAGAGCGGATTGGTTAAACGAAGTTCTGAAGATGGATGTAGATAGACTTAGCAGAAATACGATAGGTTTGTCAGGATATGAAGTGAAAAGGATGGCAAGGGAAGTTCTGCAAAGAATATAATAGAATGTGAATAATAAAAGAAACGCACCAATCGGGTGCGTTTCTTTGTGTCTATTATTGTAAAATTGTCGAAGATTGTTTATGTGTTTTGTTATTTCACCAAGTTTTCCATATAGGCGAGATAGCTGTCGGCAAGGGCGGTGGCGGCATCTTGCGTGGGCTTGCTTGTTGCAACGTAGAATTTCAGTTTCGGCTCGGTGCCGCTCGGGCGCACGCAAATCCAATCGCCGTTGTCAAGGTGGATCTTGAAAGCGTTGGTTTTGGGCAGGGTGATGTCTTCTGTCTTTCCGTCCGCATACGTCTTTTTGCGAGTGACAAAGTCGCTTTGCGCAAGCACTTTTGTGCCTGCGATCTCGCTGAAAGAAGTGGAGCGAATTTCGGTCATAATATCTGCCATTTTTTGCATGCCGTCAAGACCGCCGAAAGTGATTGATTTTGCCTTTTCGACAAAGTAGCCGAATTGCTTGTATATGTCTTGCAGCACGTCATAGACGCGTTTGCCGATCGAATCGTAATAGCAAATCATTTCGGCAAAAATCATGCTTGCGACAACTGCGTCCTTATCTCTTGCGTGAGTGCCCACAAGCGAGCCGTAGCTCTCTTCAAAGCCGAACAGATAGGTGTATTTGCCGTTTTCTTCCCATTCTTTGATTTTTTCGCCGATAAATTTGAAGCCGGTGAGCACGTCAAAGGTGGTCACGCCATAGCTTGTGGCAACTTTTCTTGCAAGCTCGGTGGTGACGATGGTTTTCACAAGCGCGCCGTTTTGGGGCATAGTGTTTTCTTCCGTCTTGCGTCTAAATATGTAGTCGGCAAGCAGAACGCCGATTTGGTTGCCGTTGAGAAGGACAAATTTGCCGTTGTCGTCACGGATTGCGATGCCCATACGGTCTGCATCGGGGTCTGTGCCGATGACAACGTCACTGCCGATCTCGTCTGCGAGCTTGACTCCGAGGCGGAGAGTGTCTGCTTCTTCGGGGTTGGGCACGCGTACGGTGGAGAACTCGGTGTCGGGGAGCGCCTGCTCTTTGACGACGTTGACGGTGATGCCCATTCTTGAAAGTATGGTGGTGACGGGGATATATCCGCTGCCGTGAATTGGAGTGTAGACAATCTTGACGTTTTTGCCGAATTTTTCAACGGCGGCGGGGGATAACGAGAGCTTGCTTATCGTGTCGAAATATGCGTTGTCAACGCTCTTGCCTATGACGGTGATATGCGGCGCGACAAGCACGTTGTCAAGCCCTTTGATGTTGTCCGCAGTGATGTCGGCATTTTCTTCGCAAATGTCAAAATACGGGGTTTTGTCTATAAATTCGACCACTTTATCTGTCGATTCGGGCGACATCTGCGCGCCGTCTTCGCCATACACTTTGTATCCGTTGTAGATCTTGGGGTTGTGCGATGCGGTGATCATAACGCCTGCGATCGCGTTCAAATGACGGATTGCAAACGAGCACATAGGCACGGGGTGCACCGTGTCGAAAAGGTAGGCGTTGATGCCGTTTTTGGCAAGCACCTTTGCCACTTTGATTGAAAACTCGCTTGAGAAACGGCGGGTGTCGTAGGATATGACAACGCCCCTGTCCATTGCCTCTTTGCCCAGAGTCTTGATGTATTGCGCAAGACCTTGCGTTGCGCGTTTGACGGTGAAAACGTTCATGCGGTTTGTGCCCAAATCGAGAACGCCGCGCATGCCTGCCGTTCCGAATTGAAGGGGGCAGAAGAACATTTCTTTTTTCTCGTCTTCGCCGAGCGATTGCAGACGGCGTTTGTCTTCGCTCGTCAGCTCGTCGCTTGCAAGCCATTGCTCGTAAACTTGTTGATAATCCATAACAATACTCCTGTTGAGATATTGTATAAATTATACCGCCAAACGAGCCTTTATGTCAATGGTGATTTCACTCCGCGCAAAACAATGCGTTTTTGAGGCGAATACGTGTCTTGGCGTATGAGAACGGTTTTTGTGAGCTTGCCGTTGTCGTAGTATTCCAAAAAACCTTGCGAGCGCAGTCCTTCTTTTCCGTAAACGTCTATGACTTGCTTGCCCTGCTCGATGTCGGGATCGTCGCGATACTCGATTTCAAAGGGCAGATTTTCGATGGTTTGCGAGCGGCGTTTTATTGTCTTTTTGTCAACGCCGTACATCTCGGCGCGCAGATATTTGCCGTCCGCTTTCATTTTGATTGTTATGGGCGAAGACGACACGTTGACAAAGCGCAAATCGCTTGTTGACGACACCATTGCGTCGAAACTTGCCGCAACGTAGCTCACTTTTAGAGAGTGCGCTCTCACGCAGGTGATTGCAAGGTCGGCAAGCAAAGCGCAGTTGTAAAGGGTGCTCGACACTTGGCATACACCGCCGCCCACGCCTTCCACAAACTCGCCGTTTTGAATGATATACGCGGATTGAAATCCGCTCTCGATCGTCCTTGCGCCTACGGTGTCGTTGAAGGAAAACTCGTCTTCGGGATACAGCACCGCGCCGTCGATTTTGCGGCTTGCAAGCGCGATGTTGTGTTTTCTAGTTTGCGAGCTGTCGCCGTAGTAGGTGGAAAAGCAGGCTATCATCTTGTATTGCTCCTTCTCTTGCGTGGGGCAGGTGTCGGGCATAGAATTTGCAGCCGCGACAACGCCTATCGGAGAGGATAGAAACATCAAGCAAACAGCAAATATCGCCGCCAAAAACGCTTGCGCGCATATGCATATATGGTTTGTTGCTTTCATAGGTATAGTATGCGAGAAAATGTGAAAAATAAATCAAATTTCGCCGAAAAATTCCGTCAAAAAGATTGATAAATTCGCATCGGACAATGTATAATATCGCCGAGAGAGAAATATATGGATAAACAACAAATTCTGATTTTGGTGCTGTCACTTGTTGCCGGTATAGTCGGCACGGGGCTTGGCGGCATTATAGGCGTGTTGCTCAAAAACAAGGGCAACAAAGTGATGGGCAGAGTGCTCAGCTTTGCAGGCGGCGTGATGGTGGGTGTCGTCACTTTCGAGATGCTGCCCGAGGCCGTGGAGTATTCAAAGATAGAAAACTCCATAGAGCAGTCGGGCATACTGATTGCAGTATCTGCGCTTGTTGTGGGTATGCTCATCATTTTCGGCTTGAACAAAATGCTTGACGTCATCGAGAATATGCGAGGCACGCACAAGAGCATAGAAGAGTTGCACCACGAGACAAAGGTCATCGAGGCAAACGACGCCCTTATGGAAGCCAACGCATGCGGCAATACGGCGGCGGTGCAGGCGGTGGACAAGAAGTCGCTGCTCAAAGCAGGGCTTATTATGTTGCTTGCAATCGCGTTTCACAACCTTCCAGAAGGCATGGCAATCGGCGCGTCGGGTGCGTCGAACTCGCAGACGGGCATTTTGGTTGCAATCATCATTGCAGTGCACAACATCCCTGAAGGCATGGCGATTTCCGCTCCGCTCGCAAGCGGCGGCGTGAAGGGGTGGAAGACAATTTTGCTCACGGCTCTTGCAGGCGCGGCAACCGTTGTCGGTGCGCTCATAGGCTTGGCGGTGGGTGGCATAAGTCAGCTTGCAAGCGGCATTTGCATGGGACTTGCGGGCGGCGCGATGCTCTACGTCACTTTCTGCGAGATTTTGCCGCAATCCATACTTATGGAAGAAGGCAGAGTGCCGGCGGTGAGCATGCTTGTGGGCATCGTATGTTCTATGGTGTTTGTGTTTGCTTTCTGACAAGAGAAAAACGATAAAAATTACGCTCGGCAATCGGGCGTTTTTTTGTTGAGCATTTTGTGCGATTTTGTGACTTTTTTCAAGAAAGATGTTATAATTTTTGCAATGAAACAGCCCGCAAATAGATTTGAAATTGAAAAACGCCTTGAAAAGCCTTTGAAAGTGCTTGTTTTCGACTCGCTCGACTCCACCAACACGCGCGCAAAAGCCATGCTCAAAGGCGGCGAAAAGGGTGATTTTTTGATCGTGGCAAGAGAGCAAACGGCAGGACGCGGAAGATTTGAGCGCAAGTTCTATTCTCCAAAGGACGCAGGCGTGTATTTCTCGCTTGTTATCACACCCAAAACGCAGGAAGAGATTGCTTTTTACACTCCGATTTGCGCGATAGCGACAGCCGATGCGGTGCGCTCGATTTGTGGCAAAAACGCGCTTGTCAAGTGGGTGAACGACGTTTACGTGGACGGCAAAAAGTGCGCGGGCATTTTGTGCGAAGCCACTTCAAAAAACGGCGAGATAGACAAAGTGGTCTTGGGCATCGGCGTCAATTTGTATGAAAAAGATGGCGGTTTCGATGAAGAAATCAAGCACAAGGCTTGCGCCGTGGCGGACGGTGTGGACAATGCCGCAAACTTGATCGTGGCGGCAATCGTCAACGACATACGCGCGCTGATTGACGATTTTGACAAAGAATACGTCGCCGCAAAATATAGGAGATTGTCCATGCTCGTCGGCAAGCAAATCGACGTGTGCAAGGACGAGCAATCCGAGATCGCGGCAGAGGCTGTCGGCATTGACGAAGATTGCGGACTTATCGTGAGATACGGGGACGGGAAAATAGAGAATTTACGCATCGGAGAAGTGAAAATACTATGTTGAAAACTTCATCAAAAGCTTTGTCGAGAACGGTTAGGCTCGTCAGAATCGCAATATTTCTTGCGCTGGTTATTGTGGGCGCGTTCGTCAAGTTTCCCATCGGCATAGTGCCGGTGTCCATGCAGTTTGCCTTTTGTATGTTTGCGGGGCTTATGCTTGGCGGAACGGACGCATTTTTTTGCATTCTGATATACATTATTATGGGGCTTGCAGGCTTGCCCGTGTTCACGGCAGGCGGCGGAATATACTATGTGCTAAAACCCACGTTCGGTTATATTCTCGGCTTTTTGATCGGCGCGCCGGTGTGCGGATACATCGCAAGGGGCTTCAAAAACTCCGCTCGTCCCAACATTTGGCGTATGCTTGCAGGCGCATTCAGCGCGCTTGCGATATGCTACACGGTGGGTGTGATGTACATGTATCTCATGCTCAACTTCTACGTCGGCTCGCCCATGTCCATGGCAAAAGCGTGGATGGTGGGATGCGCTGTGTTCTTGCCCACGGACGCAACGTGGTGCGTGCTCTGCTCGTTTGTCACATTTGCGGTGTTCAAGCGCATAAACCCCGTGCCGTACTCCCGCAAATACTCGGACGAGTATGTCAGAGAAATAGGTTGATTTGCACAAAAACGAGTTTTATTGAGCCAAAACGATTGCTTTATCTTGCGATTGTGCAAAATGGCGATATAAAAACAAGCGGCGATTTGTGCCGAAAGGAGTGCTTATGTCAAGAGTGTTCAAGTCCGTTGACGAGCTTGTCGGCAACACGCCGATCATGCAGTTGTCGCACATAGAACAGGCGCACGGACTGCAAGCAAAAGTGTTTGCAAAGCTCGAGTATTTCAACCCGGCAGGCTCTGTGAAAGACAGAGTTGCAAGGGCAATCATCGACGATGCCGAAAGCAAAGGCTTGCTCAAAAGTGGTGCAACCATAATCGAGGCGACTTCGGGCAACACCGGCATAGGTCTTGCGTGCGTCGGATGCGCGCGCGGATACAAAGTGGTCATCGTCATGCCCGAAACAATGTCTGTCGAACGCAGAAAACTCATGCTTGCATACGGCGCGAGCCTTGTGCTTACGGACGGTGCAAAAGGCATGCAAGGCGCAATCGACAAGGCGAACGAGCTGCACGAGCAAATTGAAGGAAGTATCCTTGCAGGGCAGTTTGTCAATCCTGCAAATCCCAAAGCGCACTATGACACCACCGCGCCCGAAATTTGGTGCGATATGGACGGCAAAGTGGACGTTTTTGTGGCAGGCGTGGGCACGGGCGGAACGATAAGCGGTGTGGGACGCTATCTCAAAGAGAAAAATCCCGATGTCAAAATCGTTGCCGTTGAGCCGCTGTCTTCACCCGTTTTGTCAAAGGGCGAGAGCGGCGCGCACAAAATTCAGGGCATAGGCGCAGGCTTTGTGCCGAAAGTGCTTGACACAAGCGTGTATGACGAAGTGATTGCCGTCAGTGACGAAGACGCTTTTGCCGCCGCAAGAGAAGCGGGAAAGAGCGAAGGCGTGCTTGTGGGTATATCGTCGGGCGCGGCACTTTTCGGCGCGATGCAAATTGCAAAACGCTCCGAGTACGCAGGGAAAAACATAGTCGTTCTTTTCCCCGACACGGGGGACAGATATTTGTCAACGACATTGTTTGAATGACTTGTCGAGCAAACAATGCAAAGCAATTTCGTCTTATTAGATGACGTTGAAAACGCCGCAAGATGACGTAAAACGGTTGCAATGAAGAACAACGATATGAGTTTTGCAACCGATATGAGAATTGAAATGAATTTGAAAAGCACCGAGTTGTCGGTGCTTTTGTGGTTTTATACGATTTGCGATTGAGCTTTTCGTGCCGTTATTCTTTGACGTAGAGCTGAGCTTGGGTGGGGACGGAGTTCTTTTTTTTGTTGACGAAGAAGATTGTGAGCGTGACGGCAAGCGTGATGAGCTCGGCCGCAGGAGTTGCAAGCCAAAGCCCCGTCATGTTCCAAAGATTTGCAAATATAAACGCAAGGGGAATGATTGTGATTATGCCGCGCATAAGGGTGACGATTTGCGCATACAAGCCCTTGTTGGACGCTGCAAAATAGCACGAGAAGAGCAAGTTGAAGCCCGAAAACAGCACGGATATGAAATATAGACGTATGCCGAGCGTTGCGATGTTTTGCACTTCGGGCGCACCCTTTTTGTTGAAAATTTGCGCAATGCCGCCCGCGCCGAAGAACAGCGCGACGTAGATTATCACCGCCGTGCAAGCCGTGGTGACAAGCGCGTATTTCAGCACTTTGCGGATTTTTTTGTGGTCGCTCTCGCCGTAGCTGAAACTGATCATGGGTTGCGTGCCCGACGATATGCCGTTGAAGATCGCGTTTGTGACGTAATAGACGTTGACGATGATGCCGTATGCCGCAACTGCGATCGTGCCGCCGATAGAGTCGAAAAGTTTGTTGAAGATGAGCAGCACCACGCCAAAGGACAGCTCTGCAATGAAGGAGGCAAGCCCCAGCCTTGCGATGTCGCCGAGCGTGCGGAAACTGAATCGAGTCTTTGCTAGCTTGAAGGTGTTTTTCTTCCTTATCACGAAAAGGGAGAGAATGAGTATGCTCACGATAGGCGAAAAGCCCGTTGCAAGAGCCGCGCCGAGCATGCCGAGTTTTGCAGGGAAGATAAGCACGTAGTCAAAAACGATGTTGAACAGGTTGCCCGACAGCGTTGCGATCATGGCAAGTCTGGGGCCGCCGTCGTTGCGCACGAAGTTTTGAAAAACGTTGCTGTACATAAAGAACGGCGCAAAGCAAAGGATGATCTGCACGTAGATCTTGCTAAGCTCGTAGGTGTCGCCGCTTGCGCCGAGAAGGCTTGCCACTTGTCCGTTCAAAAACGCGCCGATAAGCACGAATATCAAGGAAATCACGCCCACGATAATGACGGTGTGGGTGAAGACTTTGTTGCCCTTGTCGGTGTCTTTTGCGCCCTTGTGTATGGCAAATTTGGTCGCGCCGCCCACGCCGAAAAGCATACCCAGCGAGAATACGAGCGAGAACGTCGGAGAAGAGAAGTTGAGCGCGGCAAGCCCCGTGTCCCCCATGTCGAGAGAGATAAACAGGGTGTCTGCGAGAATGTAGCAAGAGATACCTATCATGGCAATGACGTTTGCCGATACGTATTTTGCAAATTCTTTCAACGTTGCGTTTGGTTGCTTGTTCTTCATGTTTCTCCAATAAAAAAGGCGTCTTGTTTGCATCTTCAAAAGGCCTATCGACGCAAACCGACACTCTCACCCGGCGATGAGTTTATCTTATATTTGTATTTTTCAATACGATTATACGGACATTTTATGCATAAGTCAACAGTTTTGTATAGACTTTATGCAATATTAAAAGACACGGAATTTGCTCCGTGCCTTTGGCTGAAAAACTTGATTAGTCTTCGTTGTCTTCATCACTGTCGCTATTGTCGTTTGAAAGCGTAACTTCGATTTTGTGATTGGATTTGACCGCTTTCTTTATCGGCTCGACCACGATGTAATATGCGGGGATGAGAATGAAAATCACCCAGCCCGGATGCCACAGGTTTGCAAGAAAGCCCATGAGCAAATACGCGGCGAGAGCGAGAAACACTATCGGAAATTCGCTTGCATTGCGGTGGGTTATCGTGTTTGAAATTCCGCCGAGAACGAAGGGGGCGAAGAAGAGAATCCAGCCGGGGTGCCACAAATTGCAAAGGAATCCGATGAGAAGATATGCAATCGTTGAAAGGAGGAAGGATACGCCCCATACGCAGTCGTTGATTATGCGCGCAGCCTTGTCTTTTTCGCTGACCACGATTTTGCCGTCTGCGATTTCTACGCGCGGAGCATCTTTGTCGCAATGCGCTTCTTTGTCGGTTACGGTTGTTTTTTTGCCGTCAATATGCACGCTTCCGACAACTTTGTTGACAAATTTTGCAATGCCGCCTTTGATGGTGACCTTCTCGCCGTTTTTGTCTTCGATGTAGATGCCGTCTTCGTCGATATGTACTTTGTCGCCGTCGCTTTCAACGCTTACGGTTGAATCGTCGTCTGTTTCATTGTCTGCGCCGTCTGCCGTTTCGCCTTTATTGTCGCATGCCTCGCTCGTTTGCGGGGTGTAGCCGAGAAGGTTGTCAAGGCTTATTCCGTACAATTTCGCCAGTGCGATGAGATTGTCGGTGTCGGGGGAGCTTTCGGAGCGTTCCCACTTGGATACGGCTTGACGGGACACGTTGAGCATCTCGGCAAGCTCGTCTTGCGAGTATCCGTGTTGTTTTCTCAGTTCGTACAATCTGTTTGCGGTTGTGATGTCCATAATGTGACCTGCCTTGTGTTTTTTGTGCCTACATTGTCGCAAATGGGAGCTCGGTTGCGCCACCGATTTTGATTGTCAAATGCGCAACTATCGGTTGCATTTTTCAAAAAACGCTCGATTTTGGCTGATTTTTGAGATAAATTCGCTTTTTTACGCCAAAAGCGCAGTGGCAAATGCGGCTATGGATTTTGAATCGCCAAGGTCACCCACTTGCTCGTTGGTGGTGGCAGTTATGCCGATTTTCTCGCACGGAATATGCAAAATCGCGGACATGTTGTTGCGCATAGCGTCAATGTACGGCGCAAGCATCGGGCGTTCCGCAATTATGGCAACCGTCACGTTTTGAAGGCGCAATCCCTTCTTTTGCACCTTGTCAAGCACCACTTCGAGAAGGTCTTTGCTGTCGGCGTCGTCATATCTTGCATCGTCCACGGGGAAGAGATGCCCGATGTCCTTTTCGCCCATTGCAGAGAGTATCGCGTCCATAAGCGCGTGTATTGCAACGTCCCCGTCACTGTGCGCCACAAATGCAAATTCGCAGGGGATGAGCGTTGCCATCAGCTTTATGCCCGTCCCTTTTTTGAAGCGGTGTATGTCGTATCCGATGCCCGAAAGTGGCGTTTTCAAGTCGTCTTTTGTGGTGATTTTGACGTTTTTGGGATCGCCTTCTATCATTCTCACGTCGCAAGGGCAGTGCTTTTGTATCACCGCAATGTCGTCAAGATATTCGCCGTCACACTTTGAGTATGCGGCGATGACGATATCCTTTCTTGCGCATAGGGGAGTCTGCACTCTGCGATAGTCGGCTCTGTTGACGGGATCAACTCCGAACTTGACGCACACAAGCGAGTCGGTGAGCGGAAGGAGCGGCAGCGCCACGCCTTTTTCCGCCGCGCCTGCGACAACGCTGTCTATGAGCGCGTTGGTGACGTAGGGGCGCGCGCCGTCATGAATGATGACGTAATCGCAATCGTCATCGATTGCACGAAGTCCGTTTTTCACGGTTTGAGTGCGAGTAAGTCCGCCGTTTGTGAGTATTATGCGGGTGTCTTCTATTCGCGCGTTGTCAAGCGCATTGAGAAATTCGTCACTGAAAGAGGGGTGTATCGCAACGATGATTTTGCTCACTCCGTCCGTTGTCAAAAAGGGTTTGATTGCTTCGACAAGCACGCACGAATCGTTGCACGGAGCAAGCAATTTGTTGTCCACTCCATAGCGTTGGCTCGTGCCGCCTGCGGTGATAACGACATTGATTTTCATAACTCTCCTTGTGATTGAGTTTTTGCGACAAAGTGCAAAAACATACGTTTTACTCGCTCAAAACGAACGATAAAACGCCGTTTACGGCAAAATGCGATACATCGTTTCCGCGCTTTGCTTGGTCTGACGCTCATCGGTGGACAGCACTTCAAAGGACATCGAGTTGTTGCCGAAAGTGACTGTCACGACGTCGCCGACTTTGACTTCCTTTGCAGGTTTGACCACTTTTCCGTTGACCTCTATGCGACCGCCGTCACACGCTTCTTGCGCCACGGTGCGCCTTTTGATAACTCTTGATACTTTCAAAAATTTGTCTATTCTCATACCAAAATTATACTATGCCGCCCGTGATTTTTCAATAGAGCGCACTCATTTTTTATAAAAACCCGAGATTTGTCTTCTCAACAACCTCAAATTTACCAACAACCATTTCCAAGCAATATTCCCATACTATTATTCCCATAATACAATTTTCACCAACCACCATTTTTCTCGCCGCTGTCTTTAATGAAACGCGCAACGTGCTCGCGTGCGATAAATATATAAAATAAATTAAAAAATAATAAAAAATTTATGCGCGCGACGCTTGACAGTCTTGATTTTTTCCTATACAATAGAAAACTGCGCAATAATGCAAATTTCTACCCCTAAAACAGAGCGTTTTTGGGGGTAGGGGGTTATAAAGACTTATGTTTTTATGGCAAAACCGCACGAAAGCGTAGATTTATGAAAAAATTTTTTGGCGGTCGAAAAAATTTTTTTCAGAAACCGAAAAGTTTTTTTGCAAATCGCAATCCAAGGCAATTTTTTTAAGGAGTGAATATATGTCCCAAAGAATTCACAATCAAATGTACGGAACAACCGAAAGACGTGACTTTTCAAAAATTAAAGACGTCTTGCCGATTCCGTATCTCATTGAGGTGCAAAAGAATTCCTACGCAAATTTCATTGATGCCGGCATCACGGAAGTTTTCAAAGATTATTCTCCGATCATTGACTTCTCCGGCAGATTGAAACTCGAGTTTTTGTCACACAGATTTGACGGCGAACCCAAATACACCGTCAAAGAGTGCAAAGACCGCGACACAACGTATGCTATTCCGCTCAAAGTCAAAGCGCGTCTGACCAACACCGAAACCGGTGAAGTGGTGGAGCAAGAAGTGTTTATGGGTGATTTCCCGCTCATGACCGACGCAGGCTCCTTTGTCATCAACGGTGCAGAACGCGTTATCGTCTCTCAGCTTGTCAGAAGCCCGGGCGTTTACAACGACAAGATTCTCGACAAGAACGGCGTGCCTCGCTATGCAACGACCGTCATCCCCAACAGAGGCGCATGGCTTGAATACGAGCAAGACTCCAACGACGTGCAATGGGTGCACGTTGACAGAACGAGAAAGATCACCGCAACCACTCTTCTTCGCGCGCTCGGCTACGGCACGGATGAAGAGATCATAGATTTGTTCGGCGGCGACGAGATGATCGTCAACACCTGCCAAAAAGACGCTCAATGCAAGAACGAAGAACAAGGCAAAATCGATTTGTTCCGTCGTTTGCGTCCGGGCGAAGTTCCCACCGTCGAAGGCGCGAACATTCTTATCCACAACACTTTCTACGACTACAAGAGATATGACCTTGCAAGAGTGGGCCGCTACAAGTACAACAAGAAACTTGCTCTGGGCACTCGTATTGCGGGCTACAAACTTGCAGAAGACGTCATCAGCCCCGTCACCGGCGAGATTCTCGCTCAAAAGGGTGAAGTTGTTGACGAGAAGAAAGGCTTTGAGATCCAAAACAACGCAGTCAACGTCGTGTGGCTTGCCTACACCGACAAGGACGGCAAGGACAAGAAGTTCAAAGTCATCGGCAACAACACCGTCGATCTTGACGCTTTTGTCGATTGCAATCCCAAGGACCTCGGAATTCTCGAAAGAGTTTACTACCCCAACCTCAAAGCGTTGATGGACGAATTCGGCGATGACAAAGATCAACTTCTTCTTGCCATCAAAGCGTCCGTGGACGAGCTTGTCTACAAGCACATCACGCTTGACGATATCGTGTCCATAGAAGACTACAACCTCGGATTGCGCTACGGTTTCGGCACTTGCGACGACATCGACCACTTGTCCAACCGCCGCGTGCGTGCTGTGGGCGAGTTGCTCCAAAACCAATTCCGTATCGGTATCTCTCGTCTTGAGAGAGTCATTAAAGAGAGAATGGCTTCTGCGCAGGAGAACGCAGAAATCACTCCGCAAACTCTCATCAACATCCGTCCCGTGACTAGTGCGATCAAAGAGTTCTTCGGATCTTCGCAGTTGTCGCAATTTATGGATCAGCCCAACCCGATTGCAGAGCTTACGCACAAGCGTAAACTTTCCGCTCTCGGCCCCGGCGGCCTTAACAGAGAGCGCGCGAGCTTCGAAGTGCGTGACGTTCACCACTCACACTACGGTCGTATGTGCCCGATCGAAACGCCTGAAGGACAAAACATCGGTCTTATCACGTCCTTGTCTTCTTACGCAAAGGTCAACGAGTACGGCTTTATCGAGACTCCTTATCGCAAGGTGGACAAACAGACGGGCGTCGTGACGGACGAAGTGGTGTATATGGCGGCGGACGAAGAAGACAAATACGTCATCGCGCAAGCCAACGAGCCGCTCGATGAAGAAAGCAAGTTTGCAAATTCTCGTGTCAACTGCCGTATCCAAAATGACATCCGTGAAGTCCCCAGAGAGAAGGCGGACTACATGGACGTCAACCCCAAGCAGTTGATTTCAATCGCAACCGCGCTTATTCCGTTCCTTGAAAACGACGATACCAACCGTGCTCTTATGGGCTCCAACATGCAACGTCAGGCGGTTCCGCTCCTTAAACCGCAAGCTCCGATGATTGCAACGGGCGTCGAACATAAGATTGCATACGACTCGGGCGTTCTCAAGATCGCAAAGCATGACGGCTTCGTGAAGTACGTTGACAGCGACAAGATTGTCGTGGAATGCAACGACGGCACGCAAGATACTTATATTCTCAGCAAATTCGAGCGTTCAAACCAATCCACTTGCATCAATCAACATCCGATTGTCAGCAAGGGTGACAGAGTGTACGCTCCTAAGTACAACGAAAAGGGCGATCTCGTCAAGGAAGGCACCGTTCTTGCGGACGGTCCCGCAACCGATCACGGCGAGCTTGCGCTTGGCAGAAACATGCTCATCGGCTTCATGTCGTGGGAAGGTTACAACTACGAAGACGCCGTTCTTATCAGTGAAGAACTCGTGCGCGACGACTTGTACACTTCCATCCACATCGAAGAATACGAAATCGAATGTCGCGACACCAAACTCGGTGACGAGCAAATCACAAGAGATATCCCCAACCTTTCGGACGACGTTCTCAAAAACCTTGACGAAGAAGGTATCGTGAGAGTGGGTGCGGAAGTCAAAGCGGGCGATATTCTCGTCGGCAAGGTCACACCGAAGGGCGAGACCGAGCTTACTCCGGAAGAGAGATTGCTGCGCGCAATCTTCGGCGAGAAGGCAAGAGAAGTGCGTGACACGTCCTTGCGTGTTCCAAACGGTGAGAGCGGTATCGTCGTTGACGTGAAGATCTTCACGAGAAAGAACAAAGACGAGCTTGCTCCCGGCGTCAACAAACTCGTGCGCGTTTACATCGCTCAAAAGAGAAAAATCTCCGTCGGCGACAAGATGGCGGGACGTCACGGCAACAAGGGCGTCGTGTCAAGAGTTCTCCCCAAGGAAGATATGCCTTTCATGGCAGACGGCACTCCGCTTCAAATCGTGCTCAACCCGCTCGGCGTTCCTAGCCGTATGAACATCGGACAAGTTCTTGAAGTTCACCTCGGACTTATCGCAAACATGCTTGATTGGAAGGTCGCAACCCCCGTCTTTGACGGCGCGAACGAGCAAGACATCAAAGCGTTGTTCCAACAATGCGGCATCGTCAACGAAGACGGCGAAGTGGACGGCAAGATCCAACTTTACGACGGCAGAACGGGCGAACCGTTTGAAAACAGAACGACGGTCGGCTTTATGTACTACCTCAAGCTCCATCACCTTGTCGATGACAAGATCCACGCAAGAAGCACCGGCCCGTACAGCTTGGTTACGCAACAACCGCTCGGCGGCAAGGCGCAATTCGGCGGACAACGTTTCGGTGAAATGGAAGTCTGGGCTTTGGAAGCGTACGGCGCGGCAAATGTGTTGCAAGAGATTCTCACCGTCAAGTCGGACGACGTGGTGGGACGTGTCAAGACCTACGAGTCAATCGTCAAAGGCACCAACATCTCAGAGCCGGGTATCCCCGAATCCTTCAAGGTGCTTGTCAAAGAATTGCAATCTCTCGGACTTGACGTCAAGGTGCTCACCGAAGACAGAGATGAAGTCAAACTCCGCGACTATGACGACGACACCGACTTCGAGCCGGCAACGAGAAAGCATGAAGAACTCAAAGAAATCGACATTCTCGGCGGCGAGAACAACATCTTTGACAACTTCGGCGCAGACGAAAAGAGCGGCATAGACACGAGTATGTTCGACACCGACGACGATGACGAAAGCATATTCAGCGCACTCACCGAAGGAACTCCCGATCTCAGCGATCTCTTCGGCACAGGCTCCGATGAAGAGTAATAGGAGATGACAATATGTACGAACTTAGCAATTTTGATGCAATTCAAATCGGAATCGCCTCTCCCGATAAGATCAGAGAATGGTCTTACGGTGAGGTGACAAAACCCGAAACCATAAACTACCGTACGCAAAAGCCCGAAAAGGACGGTCTTTTCTGTGAGAAGATCTTCGGACCTACGCGTGACTGGGAATGCCATTGCGGACGCTACAAACGCATCCGCTACAAAGGCGTCATCTGCGAAAAGTGCGGCGTTGAAGTGACCAAGTCCAAAGTGCGTCGTGAAAGAATGGGACATATCGAACTCGCTTGCCCCGTCACTCATATTTGGTACTTGCGCGGCGTGCCGTCCAGAATCGCAATTCTTCTCGACGTTTCCCCCAAGGAACTCGAACAAGTCGTGTATTTCGTCTCCTTCATAGTTCTCGATCCCGGCAAGGCGACCGAACTGCACAAAAAACAAGTCATTTCCGACAAGGAATACAGAGATCTTCTCGAAAAATATTCCCCGTCCGACTTCAAACTCGGCATGGGCGCGGAAGCTGTGAAGGAACTCCTTATGGAAGTGGATCTCGAGCAAGAGAGCGAACAGCTCAAAAACATCATCAACAACTCGGTGGGACAAAAGCGTATCAAAGCGGTCAAACGCCTTGAAATCGTGGAAGCGTTCCGTCAATCGGGCAACAAACCCGAATGGATGGTGCTTGACGTTCTTCCCGTTCTCCCGCCCGAACTTCGTCCGATGATCCAACTCGACGGCGGCAGATTTGCGACAAGTGACTTGAACGACCTTTATCGCAGAGTCATCAACCGCAACAACCGTTTGAAAAAGCTCAAAGAGCTCGGCGCGCCCGACATCATCGTGCGCAACGAAAAGCGTATGCTTCAAGAAGCAGTTGACGCTCTCATCGACAACGGCCGTCGCGGCAAAGCGGTGGCAGGTCCCGGCAATAGAGATCTCAAATCACTCTCGGGTATGCTCCGCGGCAAGCAAGGACGTTTCCGTCAAAACTTGCTCGGCAAGCGTGTTGACTACTCCGGTCGTTCGGTTATCGTCGTCGGACCTGAGCTCAAACTCTATCAATGCGGTTTGCCAAAGGAAATGGCACTTGAACTCTTCAAGCCGTTCATCATGAACAAGCTTGTCGAGCGCAACCTTTGCCACAACATCAAGAGCGCAAAGAGATTTGTCGATACGGGCAAGAATCAAGTGTGGGACATCCTTGAAGAGATCATCAAAGATCACCCCGTCCTTCTCAACCGTGCTCCGACGCTTCACAGACTCGGTATCCAAGCATTCGAGCCGGTGCTTGTCGAGGGTAGAGCAATCAAACTTCACCCGCTCGCCTGCGGCGCGTTCAACGCGGACTTCGACGGCGACCAAATGGCTGTTCACGTTCCGCTCTCCATCGAGGCGCAAGCAGAGGCAAGAATCTTGATGCTCTGCACCAACAACATTCTCAAACTCTCCGACGGCAAGCCTATCGTTTCACCGACGCAGGACATGGTCATCGGTTCATACTACTTGACAATCGTCAAGCCGGGTGCAAAGGGCGAAGGCAACTATTACAGCTCCTTCGACGAGGCGATGATGGCGTATCAGGACAAAGACCTTACGCTCCAATCGCTCTGCTACATCCGTGTCCCCGTCCAAAACGAAGACGGCACGACAAGCAACAAGATCTTGCACACCACGGTCGGTCGCTTTATCTTCAACAACAACTTGCCGCAAGACTTGCACTTTGTCGATAGAGATGACGCTGCCAACGCAGGTCAACTCGAAGTCGAAGGTATTCTCGGCATCAACGCGGCGATTGACGAAAATCAATTCCACGCAATCGTTGATTTGTTCAGAGCAAACGACGTCAATGCCGATACGTGCGTGCGCGCGCGTTCAATATTAAAGAAAGGCGCGCTCACTCAAGAGCAAATCGAGCAAATCGCAAAAGCCGTCAAGGACGCAGGCGATCTCGACCTTTCCAAGAAGAAAGAGAACTTGCGTGAAATCACCGCTCTTCGCGAAAGCATCCAAAAGGTGCTCGGCAAGAAGGCAATGGCTATCGGCAAAAAGCAACTGAGCATGATCGTTGACAATTGCTTTAAGTATCACGGCGCAACCGAAACTGCCGAAATGCTTGACAGAATCAAAGCACTCGGCTACAAATATTCCACAATCGGTGCAATTACGGCATCCGTCTTCGATATGCACATCCCCGGCGACAAGAAACTCATCGTTCACGAAGCCGAGAAAGAAGTGGTCAAGATCGAAAGACTTCACGCTCGCGGCGTGCTCTCGGACGAAGGCCGTTACAAAGAAATCATCAAGATTTGGAAAGACGCAGCCGACAAGGTGGAAGGCGAACTCAAGAAAGGTCTTGACGACTTCAACCCGATTTGGATGATGGCAAACTCCGGCGCTCGTGGTAGCATGGGACAAATTCGTCAGCTCGCAGGTATGCGTGGCTTGATGGCTGACCCGTCCGGTCGCACCATCGAGTTGCCTGTCCGTTCTTCCTTCCGTGAAGGTTTGTCCGTCTTGGAATACTTCATTTCATCGCACGGCGGCAGAAAAGGTCTCGCGGACACCGCTCTCAAGACGGCTGACTCCGGTTATCTTACAAGACGTCTTGTCGACGTTTCGCACTCCGTTGTCGTCAGAGAACAAGACTGCGGCGACACCAAGGGCACGTTCATCACGGCAATCAGAGATGAAAAGAGCGTCATCGAAGCTCTTGCAGACCGTATCGCAGGCAGATACACCATCGGCGACGTCGTCGATCCCGCAACGGGCGAAATCATCTGCGAAGGCGACACTCTCATCTCCGCCGACAAGGCAAAAGAGATTGATAAAGTGCTCACTTCCTACTGGGAGAAGACGGGCGCGGATATGCACCATCAACCCGGTGTGCTCATCCGCTCGGTGCTCACCTGCAAGTCCAAGAACGGCGTGTGCGTGAAGTGCTACGGCAAGAACATGGCGTCCGGTAACCCCGTCAAGATCGGCGAGGCGGTGGGTATCATCGCGGCGCAATCAATCGGCGAGCCGGGCACGCAGCTTACGATGCGTACCTTCCACTCGGGCGGCGTTGCAACCGACGACGACATCACTCAAGGTCTCCCGCGTGTCGAAGAATTGTTTGAAGCGCGCAATCCTAAAGGTAAAGCGGTCATCACCGAAACGAGCGGTCTTGTGCATATCAGCGACGATCGCCGCGAAATCACCGTCACCGCTCCCGACGGAGAAACCAAGGCGTACGCAATCCCGTACAATGCCAACATTCTCGTGCAAGAAGGCGAGTCTATCGGCGCAGGCGATCCGCTCACCAAAGGTTCTATCAATCCTCAAGACATGCTCCGCGCAAAAGGCGTCAAGGGCGTGCAGGAATACATTGCAAAAGAAGTTCAATCCGCATATCGCACCGCGGGCGTCGAGATCAACGACAAGCACGTCGAAGTCATCGTCAGACAAATGCTCCGCAAGGTTCGTATCGAAAACCAAGGCGACACCAATATGCTCCCCGGCACTTTGGTGGACTTGCTCTCCTACGAAGAAGAAAACGAGAAAGCGCTTGAAAACGGCGGCGTTCCCGCAACTGCAAAACGTACGTTGCTGGGTATCACCAAAGCCGCTCTTGCAACCGAATCATTCTTGTCGGCAGCATCCTTCCAAGAGACTGCAAAAGTCCTTGCCGAAGCTGCCATCAACAACCGCATCGATCCGCTTGTCGGCTTGAAAGAGAACGTCATCATCGGCAAGCTCATCCCGGCAGGTACGGGCATGAAGTGCTACAAGAACATCACCACCGTTGCCGCAAATCAAACGCAACCCGGTGACATCATCGCACCCCATCGCCTTGAAGACGAGGACATCGAAGAAATCTAATGAAAAGAAAACTTTTTACATCTGAAAGCGTGACGGAAGGACATCCCGACAAGGTGTGCGACCAGATCGCAGACGCAATACTCGACGACATTTTCGCAGACGATCCGTCTGCGAGAGTCGCCGTTGAAGTGTGCGCGACAACGGGTATGGTTATGGTCATGGGCGAAGTGTCCACAAAGCACTATTGCGACATCCCCAAAGTCGTGCGCGAAGTGGTGAAGGACATCGGTTACAACGATTCTTCGCTCGGTTTCGACTACAAGACGTGCGCGGTGCTCAGCTCCATTGACGAGCAATCGCCCGACATCGCTCTTGGCGTTGACAACGCAACCGACACCGACGACAAAGAAGAATTTGACAAAATCGGCGCAGGCGACCAAGGCATGATGTTCGGTTATGCGTGTGACGAAACAGAGTCATTGATGCCCCTTCCCATAACTCTTGCTCACGCGCTCACAAGACAACTCACCGAAGTCAGAAAGAGCGGCGAACTCGAATGGCTCCGTCCCGACGGCAAGGCGCAAGTCACCGTTGAGTACATCGACGACGTCCCCGAAAGAGTGGATACGATCGTTGTGAGCTGTCAACACTCCGAAGACGTGGATATGGACACGCTCGAGGAGGAAATCATCGACAAGGTCATAAACCGCGCCATTCCGCAAGAGTATATCGACGACGACACCAAGATTTATATCAACCCGACAGGCAGATTTGTCATCGGCGGACCTGCAGGCGACAGCGGCGTTACGGGCAGAAAGATCATCGTGGACACCTACGGCGGTTTCTGCGCGCACGGCGGCGGCGCGTTCAGCGGCAAAGACCCCACAAAAGTTGACAGAAGTGCGTCCTATATGGCTCGCTACATCTGCAAAAACCTTGTGGCGGCAGGCGTTTGCAAGAGAGCGGAGTTGCAGGTTGCGTACGCAATCGGCATGGCTCATCCCGTTTCGATTTACGTCAATACGTACGGCACGGGCATAGTGAGCGACGAAGACCTTGCAAAAGTGGTCAGAGAAGTGTTCGATTTGCGCCCGAAGGCGATTATCAAGAACCTTAGACTCGACAGACCTATCTATCGCGAGACTTCCAACTACGGCCACTTCGGAAAAGACGGCTTTGCGTGGGAAGAAACCGACAAGGTTGACCAAGTCAAACAAGCTGTCGAAAAATATCAATTTTGACACCAATGAGAAAAACGGTAGGATAGCCCTACCGTTTTTCGCAACTTTTTGAGACGAAACGGAGAAATAATGCAACTGCAAGGCGAGATAAAAGACGTCATATTTGCAAGTCAAGACACGGGATATACTGTGCTCGATATGAGATGCGAGGACAGCGTTTTCACCGTTGTCGGCATTTTTCCGCCCGTCAGCGAAGGGCAAAACATAAGGGTGGAAGGCAAGTTTCAGGTGCGTACGATGTACGGCAAGCAATTCTTTGCCGAAAAAGTGTGGGTGTCACAGCCCAACAGACTTGACGGCATAAAGAAATTTCTTGCAAGCGGTCTTATCAGTGGTTTAGGACCTGTGACGGCAGAGGCGATTGTCAATATGTTCGGCGTGGATTCGCTCGAAGCGATGAAACACCCCATGGAACTTGCAAAAGTGCGCGGAATATCCCTAAAACGCGCCACCGAGTTTGGAATGAACTACGTCAAAATCCAAAAGATGCAAGACGCGATTATGTTCTTGCAAAATCTCGGAATAACCATAAATATGGCTCTTCGCATCTACAAGGTGTACGACGTAAAAACAGAAGACAACGTTCGCAAAAATCCGTATATGCTGGTTGACGACGTGGACGGCATCGGCTTTGCCACGGCGGACAGGATTGCGGGCGAACTTGGCATAGAAAAGAACAGCGACTATCGTATATGCGCCGCAATCACGTATCTTCTCAAAGACGCTGCGACAAGAGCAGGGCACAACTATTTGCCCGAAAACGAACTTGTGAGCAGCGCAATCGCACTTTTAAGTATCGATTGTGAAGATATAGAGCAAAGAGTGCGTGACAATCTGCAAGACATGGTGTTGCTTGGAGATTTGATAAGATACGACACGGGCGAGCACGTTGCGATACTGTTGAAGAAGAATTTCAACACCGAAAAGAATATCGCGCGCAAGCTGTTGCAGCTGCAACAAGAAGCGGCGGATTTCAGAGTGGACGTTGCGTGCGAAGTGGCAAGATTTGAAAAAGACGCAGGCTTTGAGTTGCATCAAAATCAAGTTGCGGCTGTCAAGGAAGCCATCGAAAACGGCGTGCAAATCGTCACGGGCGGTCCGGGCACGGGAAAAACGACAATCGTCAAGTGTATATTGCGCCTTTTCAAGAATCTCGGACAAAAGGTTGCGCTTTGCGCCCCCACGGGACGCGCGGCAAAGAGATTGTCGCAAGCAACGGGTGAAGACGCAAAGACCATACACCGCATGCTCGATCTCGACTACAAGAACGGCGAAGGACATTTCACCTACAACGAGAACACGAGATTGCCTTTTGACGTGGTGATCGTGGACGAAGTGAGCATGGTGGACGAATACGTCTTCAATGCGCTCATCAACGCTATGGAAAGGGGCTCTCGCCTTGTGCTTGTGGGCGACAAAGACCAGCTTGCATCGGTGGGCGTTGGCAACGTGCTGAACGACCTGATCAAGTGCGGCAAATTCAACGTGAGCTATCTCACGCAGATTTATCGTCAGAGCGAAAAGAGCAAAATCGTGCCCAACGCGCACAAAATCAATGACGGCATAATGCCCGACATGGACAACAAGAGCGACGATTTCTTCTTTGAAGAGAAGAACACAAGCGACGAGATCTGTCAAAACACGATCGCGCTCGTCACAAAGAGATTGCCAAACTATCTCAACATGAAGCCGAGTGACATTCAGGTGCTTTGCCCCATGAAACGAGGCAGCGCAGGCACAATCAATCTCAACAGGGAGTTGCAAGCGGTCATCAATCCGCCTTCTCGCTTGAAAAAGGAAGTCAAGCGCGGCGATTGTATATTCCGCGAAGGCGACAAAGTGATGCAGCTGCAAAACAATTATCAGCAAGAATGGACGGTCACAAACGGCACTCGTATCGAGCGCGGCAGTGGCGTTTTCAACGGCGATATAGGCATTGTGGAAAGCATCAATACGCAGATTATGCAGTTTACAGTGCGTTTTGATGACGATAAAGTGTCGATTTATGAATATAGCGACATAGATCAGCTCACGCTTGCGTATGCCGTGACAATACACAAATCGCAGGGCTGCGAGTTTGACGCGGTGGTTATTGCGCTTGACGCCAACTATATGTTGCAGACAAGAAACTTGCTTTATACCGCAGTCACGCGCGCAAAGAAAATCGTGGTGATAAGCGGCGCGAGAAAGACCGTGCAACGCATGATCCAAAACAACGAAACAGCAAGAAGATATTCGTTGCTGCTCGAACTTATCCAACGAGAGTGGGAAGGCGGTGCGTATGAGTGGTGACAAGAATTTTGCGCCAGATGACGAGCAAAAAGGCTTGTTTGACGACAAAGACAACAAAGAATGCGCCCCAACAATCGAACAATCGGAAGACAAAAAGGGAATACGCAAACAAAAACGTCTTGCCCGCAAGAAAAAGGCGAGTGAGTTTTTGAAAAAGTGTCTTGCGGCGTTCAAGGACGCACTGTATCCGATGAATTGCACTTGCGACGTGTGCGGAGAAGAGCTTGTGGCGGACACGAGATACCGTCTTTGCTCCGAGTGCGTGGAAAAACTGCCGTTTGTGGGCGAGCATAGGTGCTTGTCGTGCGGCATGCCGCTCAAAGACGAGTCGGACTACTGCAATCGTTGTCAATACGAGAAATTCGCGTTTGTGAAAAACCGCTCTCCGCTCACCTATGAAGGCGAAACAAAGAAGATGATATACGCGCTCAAATTCGGGCGAAAGAAGTATATTGCCCAAACGCTCGGCGCGCTTATGGCGGACGAGTTTTTGAAAAGCGGCATGCAAGCGGACATAATCGTGTTTGTGCCAATGACGCAAAAGGAAGAGAAAAAGCGCGGATTCAACCAATCGGCATTGCTCGCTTATGAAGTGGGCGGAAGGCTCAATATCCCCGTCCTGCCCGCACTCGTGAAGATAAAAGATACGTCGGCGCAAAAGGAATTGCACGGCAAAGAAAGAGCAATCAACCTCGAAGGCGCATTCTCTTGCGCGTTCGAGCAAGTGAAAAACCGCAGACTTCTTCTCATTGACGATATTTTTACGACCGGCGCAACCGCCAACGAGTGCGCAAAAGTGTTGCTCAAAGCCGGCGCAAGAGAAGTGAACGTGCTTACAAGCGCGGTTACCACACTGAAAATTCCTATGGAAGAAGGGAAAAAGCAGGATAAAATTAATAATTAATAATGAATAATTGTGGCGCGGGCGCAGAAAAATTTTGTCGTTCCGTTTCCACGAGATTGCCACGCAAGCTCGCAATGACAAAGTTTTTGGGTTGCGCCCGAAACGAAAACTTATTCAGGGCGTACTTATAAACGGAATGTGCTTATTTGAAGACGGAATTGGAGCCGCAACGGCGGCGACCGTATCGAACGCCGAGCTTAACGAT
>ULSH01031241.1_pt1 | contig 33661 bp, 32 predicted proteins | sample 1956151 | NCBI WGS metagenome assembly ULSH01 (sample SAMEA4835702, study PRJEB28245) | human gut metagenome | biome: gut microbiome; material: fecal sample | place: Denmark | collected 2008 | reverse complement strand
GACGCTCTTTTCCACAATGATGACGCGAATATCCGCAAAGAGCTCGGAGATGTTCTGCTGCATATCCTTTTCTACTCCAAGATAGGTGAGGAAAAAGACGTTTTCGACATTTGCGATGTGGCTGATTCTTTAAATGAGAAGCTGATTTTCCGTCATCCCCATGTGTTCGGGAACACGGATGTCACCACAGCGCATCAGGTCGAGCAGAACTGGGAGCAGATAAAGCTGAAAGAAAAAGGCGGGAACAAAAGTGTGCTTGCAGGTGTTCCTAAATCGTTACCATCCCTGATAAAGGCTTACCGCATTCAGGAAAAGGCGGCAAATGTCGGTTTCGACTGGGAGGACAGAAGTGATGTCTGGAAGAAATTCCGCGAGGAGACTGACGAATTCCAGTCTGAAGTCGAAATAATGGATAAAGAGAAGATGACTCAGGAAATGGGCGACTTGCTCTTCAGTCTGGTAAATGTGGCGCGACTCTACGGCATACATCCCGATGACGCTCTCGAAATGACAAATTCCAAGTTCATCCGACGCTTCAACTATATTGAGACTGAGGCAAAGAAACAGGAAAAGACATTGAAAGAGATGTCGCTTGAAGAAATGGACGCTTTATGGAATGACGCTAAATCCAAAGAATGAATAATTCTATGAAAGGAAAGAAATATCTGCTGTCAGGATTGATCTTGCTCTGCATCTGCATTGCGGCGCAAGCGCGTGTTGTCAAAGGTTTCACCTCAGCTAAAGAGAAATCGACAGGCTATATAACTTTCAAGATCGAAAGTATTGATTACCGCAGTGATCTGACCCGGGTTTATGGCAAGCTTCAGGGGCGTCCCCATACTTCGGAACGCATGGATGAGCTTGTCATGATTCTTCCCGATGGCCGAAAATATGAAGTCACGGACATCGACGGTGTTGACATGAAACGATGGTTTCAGTGGGAGGACAGCGGCGAGATTGACGTCGAGATAGATTTCCCCGTGATAAAAGAAAGCAGATCGTTTGTTCTGAAAGCCAACGGCCCCAAGGGGGAGAGCGCTACGAAAATACTCCGAAAATAGAGGCCGGATTCCTGAAACATAAATGAAAGTCTGCATTACGGAGAAACCCAGTGTGGCGAGAGATATCGCCAGGATTCTGTCTGCAAATGACCGACGTGACGGTTTTTTTGAAGGGAACGGATATGCCGTTACATGGACTTTCGGTCACCTTTGCACTCTAAAAGAGCCTGCCGATTACACCGAATTATGGAAGCGGTGGTCACTCGGATCCCTGCCGATGATTCCGCCGCGATTCGGCATCAAACTGATTGATGACGCAGGTATCAAAAAGCAGTTTCACGTAATCGAGACTCTCGTTTCTTCAGCCGATGAAGTGATCAATTGCGGTGATGCCGGCCAGGAAGGAGAACTGATTCAGAGATGGGTGCTTCAGAAGGCTCGGGTGAAATGTCCCGTGCGCAGACTCTGGATATCCTCCCTGACCGATGAATCAATCCGCGAAGGCTTCGGAAATCTTCTTCCTGAATCGAATTACAACAATCTTTATTATGCCGGTCTGTCGCGAGCGATCGGTGACTGGCTTCTCGGGCTTAACTCGACCAGGCTCTATACACTCAAATATGGTCAGCCGGGAAACGTCCTCTCGATCGGGCGCGTGCAGACTCCTACACTTGCCATTCTTGTCGAAAGGCAGCTTGAGATCGAGAATTTCAAACCTGAGGATTATTGGGAGCTTCGCACAAAGTATCGAGATATTTTCTTCAACTCTGTTTCCGGGAAATATAAGTCGGAAGAGGAGGTTTCATCAATAGTCGCTTCGATTAAGGATATTCCCCTGACGATAGACGATGTTCAGAAGAAGAAAGGACGGGAGGCGCCTCCGCGCCTGTTTGATCTGACATCCCTTCAGGTCGAATGCAATAAAAGATGGGGCTGGACCGCTGATGAGACTCTGAAACTGATCCAGTCTCTTTATGAAAAGAAAGTGACCACATATCCGCGTGTGGATACTACATATCTTCCTGATGATGTCTATCCAAAAGTGCCGGAGATATTGAAAAGAATGGTCCCTTATGCTTCGATTACAGCTCCTGTCCTTTCAGCCCGAACCATACCTAAAAGCAAGAAAGTTTTCGATAATTCAAAAGTTACCGATCACCACGCCATTATACCCACGGGAGAGGCGCCTGACAGACTTGAGGGGAATGAGAAAAAGATGTATCATCTGATTGCTCGCCGGTTCATTGCCGCGTTCTATCCTGATTGCGTCTTTTCTACCACTACCGTGAACGCCTCTGCCGGAACTTGCCGTTTCAGGACCACGGGAAAGACCATTCTCGAGCCCGGTTGGAGAAGTATATATGCCAATGAAAAGCAACCTGAATCGGGAAAGGAAGAGGACACGGTGTTGCCTGAATTCATAATTGGCGAATCAGGCCCCCACCGGCCTGAAGCGGTGAAAAAAATCACCCAGCCCCCCAAATTCTATACGGAGGGAACGCTGCTTCGTGCAATGGAAAGCGCTGGTAAAAACATCGACGATGAACAGCTGCGCGAAGCCATGAAGGAAAACGGAATAGGACGTCCTTCTACGCGCGCTGCTATAATAGAGACTCTTTTCAAACGTCACTACATAACGCGTGAACGAAAGTCGATTAAGGCTACCCGTGCCGGCATCGAGCTGATCTCTCTTATAAATATAGACCTTCTGAAGAGCGCGAGGCTTACAGGCCTGTGGGAAAATAAACTGCGTCGGATAGAGCGCGGAGAATATCGGTCGGAAGAATTCATCGCTGAGCTGAAGGAACTGATAAATGAGATTGTGATCAATGTTTTAAGTGACAACGGGAATCACAAAATCGAAACTAATCAGGGTAAGCCGGAAGAAAAGTCACAGGTGAAGAAAGAATCCGAAAAACCGGTCAAACCTCGAAAGCCGCGTCTGACGAAGCTGGATCAGATAATGTGTCCGGTCTGTCAGCAGGGGCACATTATAAAAGGGCGCACTGCTTTCGGATGCAGCCGCTTCAAGGAAGGCTGCACCATGATTCTTCCGTTTCAGGACTATCCTCAGGATTTGACTCCTTCCAGACTCAACAAATTAATCCAAAAAAATTATGGATCAGGAAAAAAGTGAATTGTTGCCGATTGTGACTCCTGACGGTGCGACGGTCGGTTGTGCGGAAAGAAGCCGTTGTCATGGCGGAGAGAAGCTTTTACATCCGGTGGTTCATCTCCATGTCGTTAAAGATGGGCGGTTGCTTTTACAGCACAGATCGAAGTTCAAGAAGATACAGCCTGACAAATGGGACACTGCCGTCGGCGGACATGTTTCCTACGGCGAGGATATTGAGGTAGCCTTGAAGAGGGAAACCGCAGAGGAGATCGGACTGACAGTTTTCGAACCGGTAAAAATTACATCATATATTTTCGAGAGTCAGGTTGAGAAGGAATTGGTCAATACATTCTTTACTGAAGTCGCTGACGGATTTGAGCCGTCATGCGAGGAGTCGGATATAGACCGCTTCGGGTTCTTTTCGTTGGATGAGATCGAGCGGATGAACCGTGAGGGGCTTACGACACCTAATTTCTGTCAGGAGTTCCGGTCGATTCTCCTTCCTTTTTTGAAGAAGGATTAGAGGTTGTTATTAAACAACCTCTAAGAACTTGTTTAATAACATTAGCGTTTTACTCCAGTGACAGTGATGAATGACATATTGCAGATTGGAGCTGTAATAACAGTGCTCGCTATATGCCTTATCTGGCTGATCCGGAGAATAAGGCGCCGGATAACAGGTGGGGAATGTGACGAGCGTTCTGAAGCATGTGGGGGCTGCGGGCTGATCGATCACTGCAGGAAGACAAAGCGTAAAAACAGGTGACCTCTATTGTCTATCGGGCCATTCGTTTGAGCAGATTGTAGGATGGTACGATACCGAGTTCTCCCGATTTGCTGAGATCCGCAATGCCTGAAGGTCGGTTGCCCAGTTTGAGATAGACATATCCGCGATTGTAGTAGGCTTCTCCGAAATCAGGTTTCAGCTCAATGGCTTTGGTGAAAGCGGAAAGAGCCGAGGTGAAATCCTGCATGTCCGCGTAGATCACACCTTTGTTATAGTATGCCACCGCCATGTATGGTGACAGTTTTATAACCGTGTCAAGATCATTCATAACCTGTTGAAGCTCAGCTCGCGCAGTTGTCGCCAGCAGATTGTTATCCTGTACTTTGCTGTCGTTCCCCGCAAGAGAGGACGAGAGGGAATTTATTTTCCTTGTCCGCGTTATTGCCCGCATCAGATAGGCCACTGCAAAATCAGGAGCGGCTTTAATGGCATTGTCGAAATCTGTTATCGCACCATCAAGATTCTTAACCGTCAGCTTATCCATTGCACGTCCGAAATAATCTATGGCGCGGGGAGTGTGGGTCGAAAGATAGGAGTTGTAATATTCGATTGACTGGAAATGGCGGTTTATGTCTTCGATATCTGATAGAGGATATTCGTGGTTCGTCACCTGAAGCACATATCTCAAAGCCTTGGTGCGGTTGAGATCGTCAACCTCACGGATATAATCGCCTGAAGGCTTGAGTTCTGTCGGAGACGTGTAATAGGTCAGAGTGAACATCGGTTCAAGTTCGATATTCATGCTGCGGTCCTGTACTTTGCCTCTGATACTCTTGTTGTTGAACTCGCGGTCAACGGAGGCGTTGTCGGAAATCGTCAGCAACGTCGAGAACTGTCGGGACACTTCCTCCTGTGAGTCAGCATCCAGATCACTTTCGGCGGGAGTGGCGCCGTCAAGCAGCTTGCTCGGGTTGATAAGGTTTTCAAGGCCCTCTTTTGCTTTCTGCTTTTTCGCGAGCGCTATGGATCTGTCAAGATCAGCCTGAGCGGTCTTGTTTCCCATACTGTGTTTGACGTCAAATCTGAGATAGTAGGCGAGAGCGAAATTCGGTATTCTTTCAATCACGCGGTCAATATCTTTCAAGGCGTTGGCGTAATCGCCGATTTCCCTGTAAAGCATCGCGCGGTTGAAAAGCGCTCTGTATTCCATCGGCTTCATTGTCAGGACTTGCGAGAGGTCCTGGATGGCTTTATTGAAATCATGTACCTCCATTCTCAGCAGAGCTCTGTTGTAATAAGCGACATAATTTGTCGGGTCAAGCTGCAACGCATAGTCATAGTCGCTCATGGCTCCGAAATAATCGTCAAGGCGATAGCGGATATAGGCCCTGTTAATGAAATATCCCGCATACTTCGGCTGAAGGCGGATGGCCTGGTCCATATCTTTCAATGCCTTCTCATAGTCTTTGTTGCGGTGGATGGCTATGTCGGCGCGGAGCAGGTAGCCGTTTACGGCGTTTTTGTTGAGTGACAGAGCCTTGTCTATATCTTCCATAGCTGCTACAGTGTCAGCTTTGGCAAGCCGGAGCCTCGCACGCCCCAGATAACCGCTGTCAAATCCGGGATGGGAACGCAGAAGATCGGCATAACTTTTTTCTGCACTTTCGTAATCCTTCACATTTTCCTGTGCCAATGCCAGATTGAACAGCATTCCGCGGTTTTCGGGAAGAAGCGTGAGCGCATGTGTGTAGTCTATGATCGCCAGTGAATCGAGACCGAGATTCTGTCTCGAAACCCCGCGCAGTTCGTAAGCGTCAGTAATGAACGGATTGCGCTCTATAGCAAGTGTCGCATCCCTTTCCGCTCCTTTGAAGTCATCGAGATTATATTTTGCCAGTGCCCTGAAAAAATATGGCTGAGCCAGATAAGGCTTAGCGGCAATCACTTGATTGAAATATTGTATTGACAGGATATAATCTTCAAAATAGAGCGCATTGCGGCCTATCTGCAGAACCTGATCTGTATTTATCTGGGCCTTGGCCGATGAGAAACAGCAAAGGAAGAGGATTGCAAGAAATATGTTTTTATACATGAAAAACCAATTTAGTTGCAAATTTATATTTTTATTGCGAGTTTTACTAATACATTTCCTTAATTAATGGTAATAATCTCTTATCATTAGGCCCTTTCAATAGGTTAGATCTTTTAGATCTTTAGGTAGTTTTTACATTTTCCTCTGAACAAAAAATCCCTTTCCGCTCTTTTTCTGATATAAAAGAAGAAGAAAATGGTCCCAATGACGATATACTCATGTTTCGCCCGGTGGGTGAGACAAAATCCTGACGCACCGGCAATCGTAGAAGAAAACCGAACAGTCTCCTACAGGGAACTGGATGAGCTGACAGACAGAATTCTCGGTAAATTCGCTGATAAAAGCTATTCTTTTATCGGAATAGTTATGAGTCATGGCATTGAGATGATCGCGGCCATGCTTGCGGTATTGAAAAGCGGAGCGGGTTATGTCCCGGCTGAACCAACTCTTCCAAAGGAGAGGATAGATTATATGATGGAGAGAGCCGGAGTCTCGTTTGTTATTACTGACGGGTATTTTACCGGACTTCCGCAGTCAGAATCTTTTGCAGACAGATCTACTCCCGGTTCACCCGCCTATGTCCTTTACACATCCGGCACCACAGGCAAGCCCAAAGGCGTGGTTGTGAGAAACAGCAGTGTCGTAAACTACGCCGAAGCTTTTGAAGCTGAATTTCATGTTGCGCCGGGCGACGTGATGTTGCAGTATTCCGTCTGCGCGTTCGACATATTCGTGGAGGAAGTGTTTACGACCTTATTGAACGGGGCGGCGCTCGCCATTCCCCCTCAGAGTATTCATGACGGCAGTGTTGACGATCTCATGGACTTCTGTGAACGCCACGGTGTGACAGAGATCAGCGGCTTCCCATATCTTCTTGCCGACATGAATCGTCATCGGCGTTTTCCCTCTGCTCTACGACTTCTCATAAGCGGCGGTGATGTCGTGAGAGAAAGTTATATTTCATGGCTTAAAAAGCAGGATTTCGTTATTTACAATACCTATGGGCCCAGTGAGACAACGGTTTGCGCAACATATTACAGGATTGATAATTCCGATGCCCTTGATGACGGTACCTTTCCTGTCGGCAAAGCCATAAAAGGTGTGGATGTCAGAATTTTTGATGCCGACATGAAGGAATTGCCCGCAGGGGAAACAGGGGAAATATGCATTTTGGGCGACGGCGTTTCCGACGGATATCTGGGCAATCCTCCGGAGCAGTCTAACTTTACAGTATGGAGTGACGGCCGACGCATGTATCGAAGCGGGGACCTCGGCTATGTTCTGCCCGACGGTAATATAGCATTTCTGCACAGGCGCGACAGGCAGGTGATGATACTTGGAAAGCGTGTCGAACCGGATGAGGTCGAGAACATATTGAATGAATCGCCATGCGTTGAACGAGGTGTCGTAAGGGCGTTCGTTGACGAATCGGGCCTCTCCTATCTGACAGCTTATATAGTTCTGTCACACAAATATTGTAAAGTATCCGGAATAAAGGAGTTCCTGAATTCAAAACTCCCTGATTATATGATACCGGAATTTTTTGTAAGGATGGAGGCTCTGCCGCTGACTGCACGAGGAAAAATCGACAATCACGCTTTACCGGTAGTGATGAAGGAAGGAGGTAAGGTATGAACTCGAGAATTGAGCCGGTTTATGAGACCGACAGGCTAATGATGTGGCGCGGGGAGGTCATTCGGACTGTGTTCGGAGTTGATCCGACAGAAGATTTGCTGTCAGCCAACAGAAACTACTATGAAAGACATATTGCCGATGGTTCCCATCTGGCGGTTGTGGCGGAAGTTGACGGGAGAGAGGCCGGATGTGGGGCAATATGTTTCACCGAAGAGCTCCCTTCGCCCGACAATCCTTCAGGACGGTGTGCCTACCTCATGAACATATATGTCAGGCCTATGTTCCGTTCGGGAGGAATAGGTCACGAGATTGTCTCCTATCTTGTAGAGAAAGCAAGAGAAAAGAGATGCGACAAGATATATCTTGAAACTACCGATGAAGCTCGCTCGTTATATAATAGCATAGGTTTTAAAGAATTACCCGGTATATTGAAGTATGCAGACATTCAACATCGATAAATTTAAAATCGCCGCCGCGGTTAACGGAAATAACAGAATATGTTACATCCTGTATCCTTTCGACATCCTTGATAGTTGGATTGCAGAGAGTGCCTCACGTTTCGGAATCACAATTGCAGTGATCACCGGTATGGACTGGGATAATGATCTGACGCCCTGGAAAGCTAAAGGAGTCCCTTCCGGGAGTGCTGATTTCAAAGGATTGGCTCCGCAGTTTCTTTCATTCCTTAAAGAGCGTCTGATCCCTGAAATTGAGAAGGAACTGAATGTCTCATCCGGAGTCGAGCGCACCCTGGCCGGCGTTTCATTGTCCGGCCTGTTTACTTTATGGCAATGGATGGAATGTGACTTGTTCAAAAATATCATTTCTCTCTCCGGATCATTCTGGTATGAAGGTTTCCTTGACTGGATCAAAGACATTGATGTGCCGCCCAAGACGGGACGGGCATATTTTCTTCTCGGAAATAAAGAGGCATTATCGCCTGTGCCGCAGTTCCGGGATGTCCGCGTCAATACTTACGAAATCGTGAAATATCTGACGGCTAAAGGAATAAAGGACATTTTCGAGATCGTACCCGGAAACCATTACCAGTATGCCATTCCTCGCCTGAACCGGTCGTTTGCATGGATGTTCGGGCCGTCACGATAAAAAACATTCGGACCTGATGAAACGCCCTCTAAATAATAAGGCCATGTTCTTGTGATTACGGCTTTCATGCACTACCTTTGCATTTGAGTAATGAAAATTGTTAATTCGGATTAATATAAAACAATATTACTGAAGAGATGCCCCAGAACGAAAGAGAGAAGATAGTTGTCATAGGAGGCGGTTTTGCCGGCCTTAATTTTATCAAACATATCGACAAGAAACGTTTCGACGTCACCTTGGTCGATAGGAATAATTTCCACAGTTTTCCGCCGCTTTTCTATCAGATAGCGTCAAGTGGTCTGGAACCGGGAAGTATAAGTTTTCCGTTTCGCCGGGAGATAAGGCGCGGAAAGGCCAAAGGAATTGATTTTCATCTTGGCGAAGTCGAAAAGGTGGATTTTAAAAACAAGACGGTGACCACGCAATATGAGACCATCGGTTACGACAGACTTGTCATAGCCGCAGGCACGACAAATAATTTTTTTGGAAATGACGATCTGAAAAAATATGTATATACTCTCAAGAGTACGGCCCAGGCAATGAGAATGAGAGATGAAATCCTTGATCGCCTTGAACGTGCCTCCATAGAGACGGATGAAGAAGCTAAAAAGAAGCTGTTGAGTTTCGTCGTTATCGGCGGTGGACCTGCAGGAGTTGAGGTCGCCGGTGCGCTGGGAGAATTGAAACGGTTCATAATCCCGCGCGAATACCCGACAATCAGGCAGGAGGATCTAAGTATCGTTCTTCTTGAAGGCTCCGACAAATTGCTTGGAGCCATGAGCGCCAGATCTCAGAACGAGGCGGTGCATTATCTTGAGAAGCTTATGGTCGATGTCAGGTTGAAAAATCTGATGACCCGATATGACAAGAATATCGTCACACTTTCTGACGGCTCGCAGATATATTCCGGAATGGTTATCTGGACTGCCGGAGTCACCGGGCAGCCAATAGCCGTTGAAAATGTAGAGGAGGGCTTTATGGGGCGCGGCTATCGTTTCAAGGTCGATTGCTATAACCGTGTGAAGGATACGGAAAATGTCTATGCCATAGGCGATATGAGCCTGATGGAGACGGAGAAATATCCCAAAGGCCATCCCCAGCTGGCGCAGGTAGCCATTCAGCAAGGAAGGCTCCTCGCGCGTCAACTGAACAAAGACGAATTTACCGAGGCATTTGAATACAATGACAAAGGAACTATGGCTACAGTCGGCCGCAACATGGCGGTTGCGGATCTCGGCAAGGTGCATATCTCCGGTTTTGCCGCGTGGCTCTGCTGGATGTTCATCCATCTCCTGTCCATTCTCGGCATGAGAAACAAGATCAGCGTTCTTATCGACTGGACATGGTCATATTTCAGCTATGGAACATCCCTGAGAATGTTGCTTCACACTTCACGTTGGCCGCTGCGTGAGCGCTGGGGTGAGATCTGAAAGGTTGTATCGGCAAATAGGTCGGTCGAAATTTTGTCAGAAAGATTAAATGAGCTAATTTTGCACCGACAGCCGGACATTTCGTCGCTCACTGCATCCGGCAGTGTGAGGAAAGTCCGGGCAACGCAGAGCGCCATATTTCTTAACGGGAAGCTATCGGTAACGGTAGAGTAGTGTGACAGAAAACAACCGCCTGGCAGTATCAAAGCTCCGGGTAAGGGTGAAAAGGCGAGGTAAGAGCTCACCGGACAGCATAGCGATATGTTGTGCCGCACACCTTATGGGTTGCAAGGCCAAGTACACCGGCATTCAAGGGTTGCTCGCCCATTGCCGGGGGGTAGGCTGCTAAAGCTGACCGGCAACGGCCAGCTCAGATAAATGACGAAACTCAAGCTGTAGGTCGTAAAACGGCTTTCAGTATTGACGACATAACCCGGCTTATCGTCCGGCTGTCTTTTTTTATTTGATTATGATTATAAATAGCGCACGCTTTGTAATAAGCAACACAGACGTAAAGAAATGTCCTGATGGAAGCAGACACGAATATGCTTTCATCGGACGGTCAAACGTAGGGAAATCCTCACTGATCAACATGCTGACCGGCCGCAAAGGCCTGGCGATGACTTCGGCTACTCCCGGCAAGACCATGCTCATCAACCATTTTCTCGTGAATGACGATTGGTACATCGTCGATCTCCCCGGATATGGCTATGCGCGCAGGGGCCTTGAAAGCCGCAAGAAGCTTCAGGATATAATTGAAGGTTATATCCTGCATAGGCAGCAGATGACCAATCTGTTCGTGTTGATCGATTCACGCCACGAACCGCAGAAGATCGACATGGATTTCTTCCGTTGGCTCGGCGAGAACGGAATACCTTTCAGTATCGTGTTCACTAAAACCGACAAACTCGGTAAAGAAGCATGTAAGCGGAATATCGAAGCCTATTGTTCCGCGTTGCTGGAGGAATGGGAGGAACTGCCGCCTGTCTTTAAGACTTCCTCAGTCTCGGGAGAGGGAAGAGAGAATCTTCTCGACTATATTTCACAGCTTAACAAATTACCTCTCGAATAAACAAACTCGGTTGATCTGGTGTTATTGAAATAGTAATACGTAAAATCAACTTATTATGGAAGAGAAAAAGAAAAAATGCTGCTGTTCGCAGAAAATCGATGTGGACAAAGCCTCACAGAATTATTCGGGAGTTGCGATAAATCAAGGCGATGACAATAAATCCGGAGAGAAACTCGAAAAAGGATATACGAAGATACTGAACAACAATCCCCGAAACAATGATGAATGAAACCTATCAGCCTCGACAATAGCCGGGGCTGTTTTCTTTGTCGGAATTTTAAGAATCGGTTCATTGAGAGATATTCAAAAAAAATGAGTACTTTTGTATTCTCATTCAAACTCTTGACAAATGGGTATTTTCAAAAAGATATTTTCTAAGGAAAAGAAGGAAACTTTAGATAAGGGTCTGGAACGCACGAAGCGAGGAGTTTTCGACAAAATCTCCAGAGCTTTGGTCGGTAAAAAAGTCATTGATGACGATTTTCTCGATAATCTGGAAGAGATATTCATAACTTCCGACATGGGTATCGACACGACTCTGAAAATAATAGAACGACTTCAGAAGCGTGTGGCCCGCGACAAATATGTCTCCACTTCCGAGCTGAATGACTGGCTTGTGGAAGAGATAACCGATCTCCTTGCGGAATCAGACAACGGTCTCGAAAATGAGGATTTCAATACCGATGGCCGTGAAAAGCCGCATGTCATCATGGTTGTCGGTGTGAATGGCGTCGGAAAGACAACGACAATAGGCAAGCTTGCGGCTCAATTCAAGAAAGCCGGGAACAAGGTTGTGCTCGGCGCCGCCGATACATTCCGCGCTGCTGCCATAGAGCAGCTTGATGAATGGGCTAACCGCGCCGGAGTCCCCATCGTCAAACAGCAGTTGGGATCTGATCCAGCCTCCGTCGCTTTTGACACACTGCAAAGCGCCAAGGCCTCAGGAGCGGATGTCGTGCTCATAGATACCGCCGGACGTCTTCACAATAAGAAAGGCCTCATGGACGAACTTACAAAAATCCGCAAGGTTATGCAGAAAGTCGTGCCCGGCGCGCCTCATGAAGTCCTTCTTGTTCTTGACGGAAGCACGGGACAAAACGCATTTGAACAGGCAAAACAGTTTGTTGCCGCGACTCAGGTGAACGAGCTGGCAATAACGAAACTCGACGGAACCGCTAAAGGCGGTGTTGTGATTGGAATCAGTGACCAGTTCAAGATTCCTGTCAAATACATCGGCTTGGGGGAGAAGATCGATGATCTGCAGGTGTTTGACAAAAAAGAATTCGTTGAATCGCTGTTCGGGAAAAGATAAAGAAGACCGGTCCCTATGTCGAAGAAGACAGTAAATGTAATATCGCTCGGCTGTTCCAAGAATCTAATTGATGCTGAGCGCCTGATGCGTATGCTTGACAATGTGGGTTGCGAGACTCTTTTCGAACAATCGGCAGAGAGCCGTCCGGATATTGTCATAATCAATACATGTGGATTCATCGGCGATGCGAAAGAGGAATCCATCAATACAATTCTCGAATGGGTCGAGGCTAAGAGAGAGGGTTATGTGCAGGAGATTTTCGTCATGGGATGCCTTTCTCAGCGCTACAGGGCAGAACTGCCGAAGGAGATAGAGGAGGTTGACAAATGGTTCGGAAAAACCGACTGGCCGGATATTGTCAGGGAAATAACCCTTAAAAATCCATCGGGTGAGAAATATGACAGAATCGTGACCACCCCTCCTCACCATGCCTATCTCAAAATTGCTGAGGGCTGCAACAGATTCTGTGCGTTCTGTGCCATCCCCCTCATCACAGGCCGTTTCCGCTCCCGACCGATCGAAGAGATAGTCGGTGAGGTGAAGATGCTCGTGTCCCGGGGCGTGAAGGAGTTCAATGTCATTGCCCAGGAACTAACGGGTTATGGAATTGACCTGTATGGGAAACGTAGAATTGCCGATCTGGTCGAAGCAATTGCTGAGACCGAAGGTGTAAGATGGATCAGGCTCCATTATGCCTATCCTGCGGATTTCCCTTTAGAGCTACTGGATGTGATGGCCCGTCACAAAAACGTTTGCCGCTATCTTGACATTGCCTTGCAGCATATATCGGATAACGTGCTTTCCAACATGCGGCGCCATATCACCGGAAAAGAGACGCGTGAACTGTTGAAATCCATAAGAGAAAAAGTGCCGGGGATACATATCCGCACGACTCTCATGGTCGGTTTCCCCGGAGAAGGTGACAAGGAGTTTGATGAACTTATTGATTTTGTGAAGGAACAGAAGTTTGAGCGCCTGGGTGCATTCTCCTACTGTGAGGAAGAAGATACATCTGCCTCGCGGAATTTTAGAGACGAGATTCCTTCAGAAGAGAAACAGAAACGTCTTGACAAACTTATGGCTGTTCAGGAAGAGATATCGCTGGAAATCCAGGAAGCCAAGATCGGCGAGATTTTCAGGGTCATAGTGGACAGAGAGGATGATGAATTCTACTATGGCAGAACTGAGTTCGATTCTCCTGAGGTTGATCCGGAGGTATTGATTACCAAAGATATTCCTCTGACTCCCGGCCAATTCTATGATGTCGAAATTACCGGCGCCTATCCATTTGAACTGACTGGGCGCGTGGCGACAAATAGCTGAAAGTTTACGATGAATAGACTTCTTGATGAAAAGATAGTTGCGGCGGCAAAGAAATGTCTGTCTAAATCATGGCCTTTTGCAGTGGTATATTCTCCTGAAAGCAAGGAGAGTCGGTTTTATGCCGCTGAAAAGACTCTGAGAACGGAAGATCTTCACGATAACAGGAATTGTTTCGTAGTTTCTACTTTCGGACTTGAAGAATCCCAGAATCCTAAGGGTATTCCGGCTGATTTTTCGATCGAAAGGATTCTGTCTGATGAGTCAGGTAGTTCCATTTTTACCGAGACGGATGTTATGAAAATGTCGGATGAAAGAACTACGTCGCTCCGGGAATATGATGACATCATCGGACGGGTGACGGGTGAACTCGCCGGCAAAACAGGTAAGACCGTGATATCGCGAATGATTATAGAGCGTGCGGAGACTGATCCTTTTGAGGTCGCTGACATTTATTTCCGTTCGTTTCCCAAGTGCTTTCGGTCAATCTATTTCACTCCGGAAGTCGGACTATGGATTGTGGCGACTCCGGAATTGCTCCTCGATTACGACTATGGTAAAGGGTCTCTCAGGACCATGTCGCTTGCCGGAACGAGGAAACGCGGAGACAATCAGTGGGACGAAAAAAACCAGAAGGAACATGAACTTGTCACCAGATATATTGTCGGGACACTGGAAAAGACGGGAATGGCGGTGACGGTGGGCCCAGATGAAAATCTGCCGTTCGGAGCGATCGAGCATCTGTGTAACAGAATTGAAGCACAGGGGAAAATCGAACCTGTCGATATCGCCCTGAAGATGAGTCCGACACCTGCCGTCTGCGGCTGGCCGAAAGAAAAAGCTTATATGACCATCGTGACGGCAGAGCGCCATAAAAGATCCTGTTATGGAGCTTTTATAGGCATTGTGGATCAGGCGTCCAGCCGGTTATATGTCAATCTCCGTTGCTGCAAGGTTGAAAAGTGCCCTGATTCGGATGAATACAGGTACTTGCTTTTTGCTGGCGGAGGCATAAACGATATGTCTGAAACGGCAAAAGAATGGGAAGAGAGTGCCAATAAGATCAAGCCGTTGCAGACCGCTATCCTGAAGAATGAGAAGGAACTTAACGTAGGATATAATTAAGGAATATAATCTGACATGAGTGAAGAAAAAAACAAACATAATGGCTGGAGAGTCGTTGCCATTGTTTTTACGGCAGTGGCGCTACTTGCAGGAATTTCATTACTCCCTTTTGAAAAATGGACGAAAGGGAAGATAAATGACTTTAACCTGATAGGAGATATTGTTGATTCCTCTGATTCCGTTTCAGATTCAATCGATGTCGATGATGGAATAGGGCTTGCGGGCGCAGAGGATATAGATCCGGAGCTTCAGATAGCGATGAGCGAGAGTTCCCATCAGAAGGATTCGGCTAACGGTTCTGAAAATGAAGTAACTGCAGAAGAGGAAGACGTTCCGGCCATTGCTAAGGAAGTGCAGCCGAGCAAGCAGGGATCGCAGATGGTCCTTGAGGATTATACTGCATCCGGGCAAGGTCTCAAGCGGTTGCGCCATTCTCTTGCTGCCGGCGGAGTTACACGGATAGCAGTTATCGGAGACAGCTATATAGAGGGTGATATTTTCACTCAGGATCTTCGTCAGATGCTTCAGTCGGAGTACGGTGGCTCGGGAGTCGGATTTGTAAATATGCATTCGGATTTCCCCGGATTTCGCCGCAGTGTGAAGCAAGGGGGCAAAGGCTGGACCGAATTTTCCGCCAACAAGAAAGCGGATAAAAGATATACAGGTCTTTCCCAGCATTATTTTGTTTCCACTGACAATTCGACAGCGACATACAAGGGCACCGGAACTTTGCCTCATCTTGCAACATGGGATAATTCAAAATTCCTGTTTATCTCCCCTCAGAATTCTGTCATAAAAGTCAAGACGGGCAATGGAGGATGGGAGAGCCACAATATCATCGGTTCTCCTGATGTTCAGTGTATTTCTGTTCCCGGTACTACCGGAAATTTCGAGATTTCCACATCGACTCCGGGAATCATAGGCCTGGGGACGTGGATGTACGGAAACAAGGGCGTGACACTCGATTGCATGTCCTCGCGCGGATTTTCCGGCCTGACGCTGAATAAGGTCAGCCCGGAGCTTTCAAGACAGATGGCACGATATATAGATTATGATCTGATCATACTGGAATTCGGAATAAATGCCATGTCGCCGAAACAGACGGATTTTTCAGTATATTCCAATCGAATGGTCAATGTTATCAGCCATATACGGGCATGCTATCCTCAGGCCGATATCATAATGATGGGTATCGGTGACCGCGGCGAGAAGAAAGGAGGGGAAGTCCAGTCGATGTCTTCGGCGCCTTATATGGTCAAAGCCCAGCGTGACGCCGCCAGAAAAGCCGGCTGTCTTTTCTATGATACGCGTGAGTCGATGGGCGGCAATGATGCCATTGTGGAATGGGTGAGCCAGGGATTGGCAAACAAAGATTACATCCATCTGACTCACAAAGGAGGTAAGAAACTTGCCGAGCCACTTTTTAATGCGATAAAGACCAACGTAGCCCGATGATTTCCCTGAGAATGACAAGAATTTTACCCGTTGCATTTGTCCTTATTCTGTTTTTCGGAATACAGGAGATTGCTGCGTATCCTAAACAGGATATTCTTGATTATGAAGGTGATGATGACAATGGCATTCGGGAAGATTCAGTAGTCATCGAGGGTTGGGAATTCGAGGATTTCGATGTCAAAATACCGCGTTTTATCCATCTCAAGGAAAATGAGATAAATATGAACGGCGCCGACTGGTCGGGCCTAAAGAAAAGACTGGCTGAACATGAGAGAGTGCCGTTCTCGATCGTGCATATCGGAGACAGCCATCTTCAGGCGGATATTTCGACCGGTTATGTGAGGTCACAGATGCAATTCGATTATGGAGATGCAGGCAGGGGACTTGTGGTGCCCCTTCGTCTCAGCCGTACCAATGAGCCCGTGGATTATTATTTCAAGAGCGATAATTATTGGTCGCCGTTAAAATTCATGAGCGCTCACTGGCCCCGGACAATGGGCTTTACCGGCGCGTCGCTTACCACGACCTCGCCACAGGCCTCGATAAATGTCGGCAGCCGTGTGACAGACAGTTTCAGCACTTTTACCGATCTGTCGGTGTTCCACTCAGGGGAGATGAAAATAAACAGCGTCACTCTTGATGACGGTACCGTACTGACATCTCCGACTGTTGACTATGCTAACGGATCGACGGGGATCGTTCTTCCTCGACCGGTTGGAAATGTCACGATAAACTTCACTCCCTGTCAGAATTTCATGCTTTTCGGAGCCTTCATGTCAGGTCATCGCCCCGGAATCTTTTATAATGTGATAGGAAACAACGGAGCGACATATTCGTCATATAACAGGGTTCCCGAGATGGGTAAAGGTGTTTCACGCCTTCATCCTGACTTGATCATAATTTCGTTGGGAACCAACGAGGCTTTCGGCCGGTTTGACGCGGCGAGAATGATAGATTCTATAGACAGACTGGTCAGAGAACTCCGGCGATACAATCCTTCGGCCGAGATGCTTCTGGTCACTCCTATGGAATGTCAGCGCCGGTCACGTAAAGGTTATGCTATCAACGGGAATGTCAAATCGGTAAGAGATGCCATCGTCATGTATGGAAAAGACAATCGCATCCCCGTGTATGACTGGTATAAAATAGCGGGAGGCTACAGGGCATCCGACAAATGGATCGGGGAGGGCCTGTATGGGCGCGACCGCATACATCATACCGTCAAAGGTTACAAAGTGCAGGGCTTCATGCTTTATGAAGCCTTGACGAAAGCTCTAAATCAGAAATAACATACAATTCATCCTTCCAACATAATGCTTAATACTGACAAACTACTGACTCTGCTAAAATTCGACGAAGCTAATCCCCTCTTGTTCAATACGGGGCTTTTCCTGCTTCTTTTTTGCGGATTCATCCTTATCTATCAGATGATGAGGAAGTACAGGGTGGCAAAAATGACCTTCGTCATTTTGTTCTCGCTGTATTTCTACTATAAGTCATCCGCGGAATATTGTTTCATCCTTCTCGGGGTATGTATAAGCGATTATCTTCTTGGCATTTTGCTCGGGGAATGCAGGAGAAATTGGGAAAGAAGAGGAGTGGTGTGGATAAATGTCGTCATGAACGTGGGCATGTTGATCTATTTCAAGTATCTCAATCTGCTCTATGAAACATTCTGTAATTTCGCCTCTAAGGATTTCGATGCGTTCGATATTGTGTTGCCGGCGGGTATTTCCTTTTTTACTTTCCGGTCTATCAGTTATATAGTGGATATTTACCGTCGGCAGATAGAACCGTGTCGTGATTTCCTGTCATATACGTTCTATCTGACTTTTTTCCCGCCGCTTCTTGCAGGTCCTGTGGTCAGGGCCAAGGACATGCTTCCGCAGATCGAAAGCAATCCGGTTGCAGACAGAGCCATGGTGAGCGAAGGCCTGTTTCTGATAATGTGCGGACTCGTGAAGAAGGTTGTTGTAGCTGACTTCATCAGTCAGAATTTCGTTGACAGAATATTTGACAATCCTTCGCTTTACAGCGGATTCGAGAATGTAATGGGCATATATGGATTCATAATCCAGCTTTACTGCGATTTCTCAGGCTACAGCGACATGGCTATAGGCATTGCGTTGCTTCTCGGATTCAGATTCCTTGACAACTTCCGAGCGCCTTTTAAGTCGCAGAGCCCTACGGAATTCTGGCATCGCTGGCATATATCGCTTTCAACCTGGTTGCGTGATTACGTATATATCCCGATGGGGGGCAACCGGTGTGGCAAATTCCGGCGTCATGTCAATCTGATGATTACGATGGTTGTCGGCGGACTTTGGCACGGGGCATCATGGATGTTCATGATCTGGGGATCGCTTCAGGGGATATTTCTGGTGGGACACAAGATGCTTTTCGGCGGCAGCAAAAAAAATAGGGATATGGAAAAGAAGGCATCCCGATGGCGGACAGCGTTGAATATTTTCGTTACATTCAATCTGATAGCTTTCAGTTTCATGTTCTTCAGGGCACGCTCAATGTCGGATATCGGCGATATGGCTACACAGATATTCACGGATTTCCATCCTGAAGTTGCAGCTCAGTTCATAGAAGGTTATCTGATGATCGTACTTGTCATAATAGGCGCCATGATATTTCATTTTCTGCCGACGGATTGGTCTGACAAAGCGAAAAAAGGATATTCCAAAACTCCGCTTTTAGTACAGGCACTTGTTCTCGCAATAGTTATCTTTATAGTTATCCAGACGCGACAGAGTGACATCATGCCTTTCATTTATTTTCAGTATTGATTCAGAAATCCGGTGTCCAAAGGACTATATTGTCCGGCGATGATTTTCTCAGATCAATCAGTCTCTGGTTGGAAGACCCCCGGAAGAGGAGAGCGGTGTCGCGGAGTTTCTTTATGAACGGCCCATCGACAAGAACATCAATGAGTTCCAGCAAAGGCTTGATTTCAGGCCTTTCTGCAATGGATTCGTAGGTGAAACCAGTGTAACACCAGATCGTAAATCCTGACTCTCGGATTGCTTTCAGAAGAGGAAGAAGCTTTTTAGCCTGAAACAACGGATCGCCCCCCGACAAGGTCACGTCCATGTCGTTTTCCTTTATGCGCGACAGCAGATCTGAGGAGGATACATCATATCCTGCATCCATGGGCCATGTCGCAGGATTATGGCAATCTTCGCAATGGTGTTCGCATCCTGCAAAATAGATGGAAGTACGAAAGCCGGGGCCATCGACGGTTGTTCCGTCAATGACCTCGACTATGCGTAATGTATCTGACGATTCCACGCGCCGGAATTCATTTATGGACCACGCGGTCATTCAACTCGGCAAGTTTGGCATTGTTCCATCTGTCCGTCGTTCCGACGAGATAACCTGTTATGCGCTGGAGCTTGTCTATGTTGTGACTGCCGCATTTCGGACACTTGTCGAGATTCTCTTCCGCATCCTCATAGCCGCAGTCCATGCAGCGGTTGCGGTTGTGGTTGACGGAACAATAACCTATGTTGTTTTTGTCCATAAGATCGACAATGTCGGCAATGGCTTTGGGGTTATGGGTTGCGTCACCGTCTATCTCTACATAAAAAATGTGTCCGCCCCCGGTCAATGCGTGGTAAGGCGCTTCGATTTCAGCCTTGTGACGGGGAGAGCAGTGATAATATACGGGCACATGGTTCGAGTTCGTATAATATATTTTGTCTGTTATGCCGGGAAGTTCGCCGAAGCTTTTCCGGTCTTTTTGTGTGAATTTTCCCGAGAGACCTTCAGCCGGAGTAGCAAGAACGGAGAAATTATGCTTATATTTTTCAGAAAACTCGTTGACTCGGCTTCTCATGTGTGAGACAATCTTCAACCCGAGCTCCTGCGCTTCCGCGCTTTCTCCATGGTGCTTGCCGACCAGAGCCACAAGACATTCGGCCAGTCCTATGAAACCTATTCCCAACGTTCCCTGGTTTATTACACTTTCGATAGTGTCCGTCGGTTTCAGATTTTCGGAGCCGTTCCACAGATTAGACATGAGAAGAGGGAACTGTTTAGCAAGCGCTGTTTTTTGAAAATCGAAACGGTCGCACAACTGCCGGGCTGTTATTTCAAGGATATCATCAAGTTTGCTGAAGAATCTGCTGATTCGTTCTTCCTTGTCCTTGATCATCATGCATTCTATCGCCAGGCGTACGATATTTATGGTCGAGAAGCTTAAGTTTCCACGACCGACAGAGGTTTTTTCTCCAAATCTGTTTTCGAAAACACGTGTGCGGCATCCCATCGTCGCAACCTCATATCTGTAGCGCAACGGATCGTTGGCGTCCCATTTTTCATGTTGATTGAAGGTCGCATCGAGATTCAGGAAGTTAGGAAAGAATCTTCGGGCTGTGACTTTGCATGCCAGTTTATAGAGGTCGTAGTTTCTGTCTTCAGGCAGATAACTTACTCCTCTTTTCTTTTTCCATATCTGGATGGGGAATATGGCGGTGGCGCCATTGCCAACGCCCTCATAGGTCGATTTCAATAGTTCCCGGATAATGCATCGTCCTTCCGCAGAGGTGTCTGTTCCATAGTTTATAGAACTGAAAACAACCTGATTGCCTCCGCGTGAATGGATGGTATTCATATTGTGGATAAAAGCTTCCATGGCCTGATGTACTCGGCTGACGGTCTGATTCACGGCATGCTGAAGCAATCGGTCTTTACCTTGCAGACCTTCGAGAGTTTTTTTCTCATAGTCTTCAAGTTCAATATCTTTTAAATCAGAGAGATCTATTCCGTTGAGTTCTTCCAGTTTTTCTATCTCTTCCTTGAAGGAGCTGCGCACAAATGGTGCGAGATAGAAATCAAAAGCCGGTATAGCCTGGCCGCCATGCATTTCATTCTGGGCTGTTTCGAGCGAAATGCAGCTTATGACACTGGCAGTCTCTATTCTTTTTGCCGGACGCGATTCGCTGTGGCCTGCCATAAAACCGTTGTTCAGAATGCGATCCAGAGGGTGCTGCACACAAGTGAGACTCTTCGTCGGGTAATAGTCCTTGTCATGTATATGGAGGTAACCGTTTTTGACAGCATCACGGGCTTCCTGAGACAAAAGATAGTCATCGACAAACGGTTTGGTTGTCTCACTGGCGAATTTCATCATCATTCCGGCGGGAGAGTCCGTGTTCATGTTGGCGTTTTCCCGGGTGATGTCGTTGCTTTTGGCTTCAATTATTTCCAAAAACATATCGCGGGTCTTGGCACGTCGGGCTATGCTGCGCTGATCTCTATAAGCGATATATCGTTTTGCCACCTCTTTTCGGGGACTGTTCATCAATTCCAGTTCAACGCGATCCTGAATCTCTTCAACAGTCATGCGCTCGTTTCCCGTGCAGCCGATGCGGTCAGCTATTTTCTGAAGAAGCGATTCGTCTTCTCCCATCTCGGTCTGCAGCATCGCTTTTCGGATAGCGGCTTTAATTTTCTCTTCGTTATATCCGACAACACGGCCGTCGCGCTTTATTACTGTCTGTATCATTTTCTTTGTTCAGGATTTTTTTATGAAGTTTAAAAACGTGGCAAAGCTACAAAAATTATAATGTTTAAGCAACTTATTTTGCTAAAAATAAATGATAAAATATATTTTTGGAAAACTTTTCTGTGCTGTAAATTTAAAAACAGTCTGTTTGTCAATTGTTTGAAATTTATTTTGGAAAACTTTTACGATTTATATAATGCTTTATGTTGTAATTTTGTTTTGTTTTGTTGCTGCTGTTCGGAAGTTTTATTGTCAGCTTGACAAGAGTATATTGATGCGATTATTTATTCGGGGCCTGAATTTAGCATTCAAGTAGAGCTAATTTTTAGTAAATTTGCATATCTAAAAGAAAAATGGAAATGACTGATAACACAGGTAACTATCCGAGCCGTTGTCTCGTAGAGATATTGGAAAAATCAGGTGTCAAAGATGTTGTGGCGTGTCCGGGATCACGAAATTCTCCTTTATTGATCGCTTTATCCCGCTCACAGACAATAAAGACGACAATGGTTGTCGATGAACGAAGCGCCGGTTTCATCGCTTTGGGAATAGCGTCGATATCCATGCGGCCCGTAGGAATCGTGTGTACCTCCGGGACAGCCGTTCTTAATTTTTCTCCGGCTGTGGCGGAGGCTTATTACAGGAAAGTTCCTTTGATTGTCATTTCGGCCGACCGGCCGATGGAGTGGATAGATCAGGATGATTCCCAGACATTGCGTCAACCGGGAGTGCTGCAGAATTTCGTCAAGAAGAGTTATGATATTCCCGGCTTTGAAACTCCGGATATGAGATGGTTCTCGAACCGGACGATAAATGACGCGATGCTGACGGCCGCTGCCGCTCCCGCCGGTCCGGTGCATATTAATATACAGATAAGCGAGCCTCTGGGTTTATTTGTCACTCCTGACCCGCAGGAAGAACGAATAGTTGCAATGGTAACACCACGTGAAGATCTGACCGTCAGCGAGGCCCGGATTCTTGGCGATTATCTTGCATCGCCTAAAAAAGTCATGGTAGTGGCAGGTTTCATGGCCCCCGATTCAACACTGAACAAAGCTCTGAGAAAGTTATCGATGTTGCCGAACGTAATTGTCCTTACGGAAACGATTTCGAATCTTCATGGCGAAGATTTTGTGAGCGATATTGATGCAACCCTTTCCGCCATCCCCGATGACCGGAAAGCTGAGTTCGCACCTGAGGTTGTCATCACCCTTGGGGGAGCGCTTGTTTCGAGATTTGTGAAACAATACCTGCGTGACATTCGTCCATTGGAACATTGGCAGGTTGGGAAGAGCCTGACAACAGTGGACTGCTTCCGGTGTCTGACCAAAAGGGTTGAAATGCAGCCCGGATTGTTTATCCAGCAACTTGCTTCGGCTATGCAGCCACACAGATCGGAATGTGATTACCGTAAAAAATGGATAGTCGCGCGAGACGCGGCGCGGTCACTTCACCGGTCATACGTAGCGAAAGCTCCTTGGAGTGATCTGAAGGCTTTCGACACGTTCATGCATCTTATTCCGCGTAATTATAACATTCAGTTGTCAAACGGCACACCAATAAGATATGCTCAGTTGTTTCACAACAGAGAGTTCCACAGATGTGACTGCAACAGGGGAGTCAGTGGTATCGACGGCTCGACATCGACTGCCATAGGGTCATCGATGGTTTATAAGTCGGCTCCTACTTTATTGGTGACCGGCGATATGAGCGCTCAATATGACCTCGGGGCACTGGCCTCACGGTGTCTGACACCACGGTTCAAAATGATAGTGATGTGTAACGACGGCGGAGGTATTTTTCATTTTATAAAAGCGACGCGCCATCTTGACATAGTCGGTAAATGCTTTGATGAGCCTTGTAATTTCCCGGCGCGCGGCCTTGCGGAAGCTTTTGGATTGCGGTATTTCGAGGCGGAAAATGAAGCAGCATTGCGGTCGGCGTTTTCTCAATTTGTGTCAGAGAAAGACGTTCCCGCAATGCTGGCTATACGTACTTCAGCCGATATTTCGGCGGAGGTTCTTATCGGATTCTTTTCAGAAAAACTGAAACAGTGAATCGTTTATTTTGATTCCGACATGATGGAATCTATATATTTGTAGAATTCAGGATCTTCGCCTACGATCTGTTTTGCGACTTTACCTTCCGGATCAATCACGAATTTGGTCGGGAAGCCACGTACTCCGTAAAGGGCGATAACATTGGGATCCTCAGAATTGATGACATTTATCCAGGGCAATCCATGCTGTTTGACTGCTGCTTTCCAATCTTCCTCAGTATCTCCGCTGTCAACTCCAACGAACTCGATTTTTCCTTTATATTTATCGTATGTTTTCTTCATTTCCGGAATACCCTTGATGCACCAACCGCACCAGCTACCCCAGAAGTCGATCACAACATACTTTCCTTTAAGTGAAGATAAGGAGAAGTCCTTGCCGTCAATGGTCTTGAGCGTAAAATCGGGGGCTACGTTTCCAGGTTGTACGGCCTCTTCTGCCTTTTTGCGCGCAACTTCACGGTCATAGTTTTTCTTTACCGACTGATAATATGGTGACATCACGCCATTCTTTGCGTTATCAGACAAAACATTCATGGCGCCTTCGAGTTTTTCCAATGGTAACTGCGACAACAGATAGACTGAAAGGTCGGCATCGGGATGCTCATTGATATAGGTATTTCTTATTTCAATGATCTCATTGTTGATGTCGCGTGCCGGGCTGAACGCTTTCTGGATTTCTTCATTGGAAGCGCCTGCTTTTTGCATTTCGGTGCAATGCTTTCTGATGGAATCGATTTTTTGGTTCAGCGGTTTGAGCTTATCGGTAAAAGTGGCATACTCCGAGTAAAAATCGCTGCCCTCAACCTTATAGTCATCAATTGATCCGGTAACAGTCACCGGTTTGCCGGGGAAGAGAATGAAACTGGCCGCTTTCATGGACATTGCGGGCTTGCTTCCGTCGGGATTCGGTTTCGAAGATGGCTTAGCGAGAATATAGACTTGTTTGAGAGCGGCGTCATCGATGGTAAACGCAAATTTCCCGTCCTTCATGGCGATAGTGTCAAGTGAACGGTTTTTGTTGTTGTCAATCTGGATTGACTGAACCAGAATGGTGTCGCTTTCGATTCCTGAAAGATGTCCGCTGATGTTGTTCCGGGCAAAAGTCTGCCCCGCTGCACACAAGCTGACACATGTGAATGCAATGAGTGAATGTTTCATTTTATACTTTTATAAATATTTATTCGATGTCAAATGTAGTCAGAATCTCAATAACACACAAATAATTTCTCCGTTTCGTCACATTTTTCTATTTTTGCACTTGATTTCCGAAGGGAAGTCAGACATATTATTCAAGAGCGTTATTGAAACTTTCTTGTTCAGTCAAATTCTCGCAAAGTTTGAAATGGGACAAAGAGGGTGGCAACAACGCTCACGCTTCGGCTATATACGTTCCGCAAGTCGGACACTATATAACCTCCAAGCGTGGGCGACTGTTGCTTATCTGTCCCATAGGCAATGCGAGAAGCCTGACTGAAAGATAAGCAAAATACAGTCCTCACGCTTTTGTCGTTTATAACCAAGCCGTTTCAATGGAGGATGAGAGACAATAGTATAGTATGATAAAAAGAATACTCATCCTCACAAGCATAATGCTGACTGCCATAATCAGCTTTGCTCAAACCGCACAGCCACAGATAGAGGGCTTTTGGGGCGTTAAGTTAGGCGAACCTGAAAACACTGTTGTTCGTAAAGTTAGACAGTCATATCCCTCTGCTGATTATGCAAGAGACACAAACGGACATCCATTTGTTGCCAGACACATTAAGTTAGCAGGTCTTGATGTCGGTGCTGTTGAATTTAAGTTCTCCAATGGAGTTTTTACAGAAGCTAAGTTTACCAAAGGTGATGGGAAATTTGTCAATGCTTCCCAAGTTCAACCATTTCTGAATTCTCGTTCAACACAAGTTCAATCCGATTATCAGGATTTTTGTGAGGCTATTTCTGCCAAATACGGTACTCCGAAAGTGTCAGGACAAACAGTAAGATGGGTTACAAGCAACGGCAACTCCATTACTATTAAGCCGTGGATTAATACTCCTGGTTATATCTTAGATGATGGTACTACATGGGCTGCATCAGGAATCCATATTATTTACACCAAAGGTTCACACTTAAACGATTTCTGAAATGAAACACTTTATTCTGTTGATAATGTTCGTGAGTGCTTCTCTTATTGGCAGTGCTCAGAATTATAACGACCTCTTTACCACTTATAAGAGTGTTCAGACACAACAAACCAAGAAAAAGGAACAATCCACGCAAGACTATCAGAACAACAACCAAGGTGTTACGCAATATGAAGTGATGGATGCTAATAAGTTCTTTCAGTCTGTTGCCCCACAGAATACTCAGACCGTCAACGGTGTTTTCCTTAAAGGGGGACAGTTCTATTCTATAAAACTGAAAGTAGGCATGTCCGGCACAAATCAGAATCAGACTATCGTAAGCGGATATTGGGACGGTCAGATGTGGAATAATACAACCGCATACGCTTCCCCAATCGGATATGGCGCACCTGAGCAAATAAAGAGAGCTTGCACCCATCAAGTCTATTTACCGGCTATTGGAACCATTTATTTCTAAATTATGGCTAAAGATTTAGGAGGCTACTCCTTACCATATTCGTACCCTCTCAATTATACAGTTCGCTATACCACTTGTGGGCTAATTAGCGGATTAGGGAATTATGCGATGGCTGAGGTTTTTGAAAACGGAAGAAGTGTCCATAAACACTATTATCCGAATAAAGAATCTTTCAAAAGTTCTTATAATAGAGCTATGGAAATGGCAAAATTTCTATCACGGCTTGATTTAGATTTTATTAGCAAAAGTGATTTAGACTATATCCATAATTCGGAGGAATATGATATAGTAACATCGCTATTCTCCATGTGCGATTCGGATTTCAGAGAATCTTTACGAGCCAACACCTTAGTTCGACACATATCCCCATATGGAGAACGACATTACCAAGCAGATTCCGAAAATGGTCTAATTACTCAAAAACCATTTGGAAAGTTTGCGATAGATAATATAGAGATGAAAAGCCCTACTATCATTTCGCTTCATTATACTTCGGAGGATTCTCGATTAAAAGGCACAAAAATATTGCATATTAATGAGCGGCTGGTAAAATGTTTTTTCACAATGGCAAAGTTCAATATACTACTGGATATTGTACGGGATAAGGCATATTGGCATCTATCAAGCGGATTGTTTGCTGCAAATATGCATACCGTTTTTACATGGTTAGATTATCACACTAAAGATTATATCGAAAAACTCGGTTATCTTAAAATACAATGAGATTGAATAATTATATCGGAGAGATTGGCTTATTGCTTTCTCAACTTGGAAACGAGTTGCAGAATCAGGCAGTGTCAGGGCAACCATTAAACATTCATGGTAAAGTTAGACAGACTATGGATAACCTTACATACTATCTGCACAATCTCAATGCAGACCTTGATGCTTGCCGATATAATCTTATTAAAGACGGTGAGAGCAATCTTAACCTGATAGAGATAGAATCGCTGAAAGGAGCATTATATCATTTACGGAACGTAGGGTGCTATACTCATAATGGAGAATCATCAAGTCCAACCGCTGAACTTTATAAGATGATGTTCTTGATTGATTCTCTCTATCGGCTGATGGCTCATGGAACGCAAGGCTCAAAAGAATACATCTTTGACAAAATAACAGATAAAGACCGCTAATTATGTCAGTTGACAATTACAAATATCAATGCGACCACTGCGGACACACGGAGAACCAATGTGAGGGCATCTATCTGTTTTCAGATAAGTGCTACACAACTCTCCAATGTCCTCAATGCAAAAAGGTAAGTTCAATCTTGTTGACAGAGAACGCAACCAAGACAAAGGATTCTCCTCTATGTCCTGATTGCAGTGCCAAGATGTCCGAATGGAATAAAACGTGTCCTCAATGTGGCACAAAGATGAAGGTAACAGAATGGATAACAGATACAATATGAAACGAATCGCAGTAGCTTTATCAGTGCTGTCGGTCTTATTGTCAGCTTGCTCCACTCATCGCAATACGACCGTCAGCAACTCCTCATTGATTGGGACATGGGAACAGCCTAATGTTACGTTAGACCTCAAAGCTAACGGACATTACAATTATCTTTATAAAGAAGGTGGTTACAGCAACAAACAATCCGGGAAATACTTTGCCGATAAGGATTCGGTGGTGCTTTATGGCTTCTATCCGCAAGCCTACACCGCTGAATCTAAAAACGAGCGGTGGACTATCCGCAAACTCACTTCGGATTCCCTGACCGTCTATGTTCACAAATCAACAGTAGTGCTGAATGGCGATACCCTCAACACCCCCGGAAACGAGATAGAAATATTCACTCGCAAAAAAAGCATTAACTGATTCTGACAAACAGCGTACTTTTTTCTGAAAAATCTATTTTATATGGGTGAATCAGAAAAAAGTACACGAATCGGTAAACAACATCAAATCGCTTTCTAAACCTCAAAATCTCTAATAGATGAAACGATTGCCAATCTTTATAATAGGATTGATAATGTTCTGCGCTTGTGGGTGTAGAAACGAATATCATTCAGACCAATTGGCACAATATAGAGATACTATAATCGGAAACTTTGACGGTAGCAACATTGACACACTTATTGCAGAGCCGACAGATACAACCATTGACCGCAGTTTATGGTCTTGGAGAATTTATGGCAAGAGCAATACGGTTGATACGCTGATTCTGTCGCAACGCTTTATTGTCAGGCTGATTCAAGAGGGAGATTTAGACGGAAACGGAACAGATGAATTTGGAGTAAGGAGAGAAACAGATGCCGGAACGTGGGATAACTACTGCATTTACACTTATGACAAAGGCGAGTGGAAATATCTCATAGAACCGATATGGACTTACAGCGACCATTTCTATACTGACCTGAACAAAGGTACAGATGTTGTTGCAAGAGCCAATCAGCCAGGTTATGTAACAGCCCGTTTCAGCGATATATGCAGTGGCGATTTCTGCATAATCTATACATTGATGAAGGTTATTCCATATCCAATTCCGAATAAAGAATAATGACTAATTTATTTCAGTTATTATTTTTTTCATAAAACAGTATTAGGAAAAGAGTATTGATGGTCATAAGATTCTTTCCTTGATACATTCTCCCTCTCAGGGATTTTTTCTAAATTTGCAGGAGAAAATCATAAATGAAACAGAAAAAATGAGAGAGTGGACTACTATTAAGGAATATACCGACATATTGTTTCAGCAATGCGGTAAAGTCGCAAAAATAACCATCAATCGTCCGCAGGTATATAACGCATTCCGTCCATTGACCAACAAGGAAATGCTCGATGCCATGAATTATTGCCGGGAAGCGGCGGACATAGGCGTCATCATCCTTACCGGAACAGGCGATAAAGCGTTTTGTTCGGGAGGTGACCAGAAGGTAAAGGGTATTGGGGGATATATCGATGAAAATGGTGTGCCTCGTTTGAATGTCCTTGATCTTCACAAAGCAATCCGATCTATTCCGAAGCCTGTCATCGCTATGGTCAACGGTTATGCGATAGGAGGCGGTCATGTGCTGCATGTCGTCTGTGATCTGACTATAGCTTCCGATAACGCGCGATTCGGTCAGACGGGTCCGAAGGTCGGCAGCTTCGACGCCGGGTTCGGATCGTCTTATCTTGCCCGTTGTGTAGGGCAGAAAAAAGCCCGCGAAATCTGGTTCCTCTGCCGTCAATATACGGCGAAAGAGGCTGAAGAGATGGGAATGGTCAATAAAGTTGTTCCTTTCGAGAGACTTGAAGACGAGACGATGGAATGGTGTGATACCATACTCAAAAGAAGCCCGATGGCTATCCGTATGATAAAACGTGCGCTTAACGCCGAACTTGACGGTCAGCGCGGCATGATGGAATTTGCCGGCGATGCCACTCTCATGTATTATCTTATGGCTGAGGCGCAGGAAGGTAAAAACGCGTTTCTTGAAAAGAGAGATCCTGATTTCGACCAATTCCCAAAATTTCCGGGATAGGATCTAAGGCATACCCGATATGTTGAAGGCGCAATACAGTAAATATATTCTGGATTTCAAATCTCCTGCGCGTACGTCGCGGGAGACGATGAATCATAAGAAGACTTATTTCATAAAAGTCTTCGATGAGGTTGATCCGACCACTTTCGGAATAGGGGAATGCGCCCTTTTCGAAGGGCTGAGCTGTGATGACGTTCCGGATTATGAGAAGGTTCTCGCTGATACGTGCATGCGAATTAATGATCCGGATTTCGAATGTCTGAGGAAATTTCCTTCGATCTTGTTTGGAGTCGAAACTGCAATAATGGATCTGAAACATGGGGCAAAAAGGACTCCCTTTCCCTCTCCATGGAGTAAAGGGCGTGGCGAAATCACGATTAACGGTCTCGTCTGGATGGGGAGTATCGAAGAGATGCGCGAGCGCATCAAGGAAAAGATAGAAGCCGGGTTCAGATGTCTGAAGTTCAAAATCGGCGGAGAGGACTTTGATCAGGAATTCGGCTTGTTGAGAGAGGTGAGGAAAAGTTTTCCGGTTTCAGATCTTGAAATCAGACTGGACGCGAATGGCGCTTTTACTCCTGAGAATGCCTTGGGGCGGCTCGATGTCCTTTCAGGGCTTCAGGTCCATTCTATCGAGCAGCCCATAAAAGCCGGCCAGATGATGGAAATGGCGGAAATATGCCGACGTTCTCCAATCCCGGTCGCTCTTGACGAAGAACTCATAGGGCATAGTGAAGCGGAAGATAAGTACCGGTTGCTGGAAACCATAAAACCGCAATACATAATTCTTAAACCGGCTCTTTGCGGTGGGTTCAGCGGAGCGATGGAATGGATCAGTATCGCTGAGCTTCAATCCATTGGTTGGTGGGTGACTTCGGCTCTTGAATCAAATATCGGGCTTAATGCAATTGCCCAATGGGTCTCCACTCTTGACACTTCGATACCACAAGGATTGGGGACAGGGGCGCTGTATCTTAATAATATACCTTCGCCATTAGTGCAGAAGAATGATTATCTCACCTATGATCCGGCCCGTGACTGGGCCATTCCGGAAATGACATGGAGATAAAAGGGGATCAGCCGGCACTCAGTGACGCTTTGCTTTTCCTTCGGGAATGGGAAGACTGCAGGGGCTATATCGAGGCACACACATCGGGTTCTACCGGCACTCCAAAGAAAATAAGATTGCTGAAATCAGACATGATTCTCTCGGCAATGACAACATGCAGCTTTTTCAAAATAGACGGAGACTCTTTGCTGTTCCTACCTTTGTCACCGGGTTATATAGCAGGCAAGATGATGATTGTCAGGGCTGCTTTCACCGGAGCATCACTCTTGGTGGAAAATCCGAGCAATATTCCTCTCAAATCGGATCCCGGCAGGGACATAACCCTTTGCGCGGTAGTGCCATCGCAGTTACCTTCGTTGCTGAAATCGCCCTACGTAGGCAGAATCCGGAACCTGATTATTGGAGGTGCTCCTTTGAGTTCGGAATATGAGTCCGTTTTGGCTGAATATGAATTTAACGCATACGTGACATACGGGATGACAGAAACATGCAGTCATGTCGCACTCAGGAAGACCGGTGAAGAATACTATCATGCTTTGTCAGATATTTCGTTCAGCACGGATGAGCGTGGCTGTCTAACGATAAATTCATCTGAACGAAGTTTTAAAAAGCTGGTGACTAATGATATTGTCGAGCTTATAGATTCAAGATCGTTCAAATGGAAGGGGCGTTATGACAACGTCATAAATACGGGTGGAATAAAAGTTTTTCCGGAAGAAATAGAACGCAAAATCGCAGGTGCGGTCAAGGAGAGCGCTTTTTTCATCACATCCCGCGAGAGCAGCAAATGGGGCAGGGAAGTCGTTCTTGTGATTGAAGGAAAGGAAAGGGATGCCGATCTCGCAGGTAAGCTCGAAGCATTACTTGAAAAACCTGAACGGCCGAAAGAAATAATATACGTCAGCGCAATTCCGCGTACTCTTAGCGGGAAAATAAAGAGAAATTTCTATCCCTCTATACAATAAAATCATTAAAACAACTAATGATTGGCAAAAAACGGGTCTAATTATTAACATATACAGAAAAAATCATTAATTTTGTTGGTGCTAAAATTTTAGCATCGATAAAACTGTTATAATGAAAAAATTTCTCTATAGTTTTCTCGGCACTATAGCCGGAATCTGGGTATCCGTCATACTCGGAACCCTGTTGATATTTCTGACAATAGGAGTGATAGCCGCTTCCGGTGACAATAAAGGATCGGTAAAAATCAAGGATGATTCGATTCTACATCTTCAGCTCAACGGAACTGTGGCGGACAGAGCCTCTACAAGAAATCTGATAGATGAACTATACGGCTCCGAAACCGCCACGATAAACCTCAACGATATAGTCGATGCGATAGCAGCTGCAAAAGATGATGACCGGATAAAGGGCATATATCTTGATTGCGGCGGTATGTCAGCCGGGCTTGCCCAGGCTCAGGCTATCATCAAGGCTCTTGATGATTTCAAAAAGTCGGGGAAATGGGTGTTCAGTTATGCCGATACATATTCGCAAGGCGACTATTATGTTGCTTCTGCTGCCGACAGCCTTTTCATCAACCCGATAGGAATGATCGACATTCACGGACTGTCATCCACGACAATGTATTTCAAAGACCTTCTTGACAAAATAGGCGTCGAAGCCCAGGTTGTCAAAGTCGGAACCTACAAGAGTGCAGTCGAGCCGTTTATTCTTGACGGCATGAGCGATGCAAACCGCGAGCAGCAGGAACATTTCCTCGGTAATATCTGGAAATATATGAAAGAACGGCTGGCGCAGCGCCGCAAGGTGCCGACGGATTCCATAGATTCATGGGCAAACGGATTTTCTTTCGCCCGCAACGGAGTCTATTACCAGAAGGAACGGCTGGTCGATGGAGTGAAATACCGTCATCAGATGGAGAAAATGATGGCAGACAAGACCGGCAAAGAGAAAGAGCCGTCGCTCATTGCATATACCGACTATCTCACGGCTGCCGAGTCGCCGCTAAAAAAACATAAGGACAGCGGAAAAAATATCGCAGTACTCTACGCGTTGGGTGATATAACGGAAAGCGGTAGCGACGGAATCGCGTCGGACCGTCTTGTACCCGTCATTCTTGATCTTGCCGACAACGAAAATATCGACGGTCTTATCCTCAGGGTTAATTCTGGAGGCGGAAGTGCCTACGCTTCTGAACAGATATGGGAAGCGTTGGAACAATTCAAGGCAAAAAGCAAAAAACCTTTCTATGTGTCCATGAGTGATGTCGCCGCTTCAGGCGGATATTATATTTCCTGCGGAGCCGACAAGATTTATGCCGAACTTCTGACGTTGACCGGTTCAATAGGTATTTTCGGCATAATCCCCAATATCCAGCCTTTGCTAAAGGACAAGCTTGGTGTCAATACGGCGACCGTTTCAACGAACAAAGGCAATTTCCCCTCAATCATGGAACCTATGAGCGAGGGACAGCGCGCTGCAATGCAGTCATACGTCGATAACGGATATGAACTATTTGTCGGACGATGTGCGAAAGGTCGTAAACGGAGTGTTGATCAGATAAAGGCAATTGCTGAGGGACGAGTCTGGGACGGCCAGAGTGCGCT
>ULSH01009346.1_pt1 | contig 33734 bp, 29 predicted proteins | sample 1956151 | NCBI WGS metagenome assembly ULSH01 (sample SAMEA4835702, study PRJEB28245) | human gut metagenome | biome: gut microbiome; material: fecal sample | place: Denmark | collected 2008 | reverse complement strand
TTTACGCGGACGGCGGCGACGTTGTTGTTCGCCTGCCGGTTTGGCATCGCCGAGACGACGAGACGGTTTTTCTGCGGGCTTCGCGTTACCAGACTTCGCACCACTTTCCGCACGGCGTGGTTGCTGTTGACCGCGACCACCGCCCTGTCCACGACCGCCGCCACGTTGCTGGCGACCATTCTGGATCGGTTCGGCTTTGATTGACGGGTCCGGCTCATACCCCGGAATCGCAATGCGCGGGATCTCTTTTTTCAGCAGTTTTTCGATATCACGCAGCAGTTTGTGTTCATCAACACACACCAGCGACAACGCTTCTCCGGTGGCTGCCGCACGGCCAGTACGCCCGATACGGTGAACATAATCTTCCGGTACGTTTGGTAACTCATAGTTGACGACGTGCGGCAACTCTTCGATATCCAGACCGCGCGCAGCGATGTCAGTTGCCACCAGTACACGAATATCGCCCGATTTAAAATCGGCCAGCGCACGAGTACGCGCACCTTGCGATTTATTACCGTGGATCGCCGCACTACGGATGCCATCTTTATTAAGCTGTTCAGCCAGATGGTTAGCGCCATGTTTGGTACGGGTAAACACCAGCACCTGCTGCCAGTTCCCTTTCCCAATCATATGCGACAGCAATTCGCGTTTGCGTTTCTTATCGACAAAGTGAACGTGCTGGGTCACCTGATCAGACGCAGTATTGCGGCGTGCCACTTCGATTTCCAGCGGGTTGTGCAACAGTTTTTCCGCCAGGGCTTTAATATCGTCAGAGAAGGTCGCGGAGAACAACAGGTTCTGGCGCTTCGCTGGCAGTTTTGTTAACACGCGACGGATATCGTGGATAAAGCCCATGTCGAGCATGCGGTCAGCTTCATCAAGGACGAGGATTTCAACCTGATCCAGCTTCACTGCATTTTGATGTTCCAGGTCCAGCAGACGTCCCGGCGTTGCCACCAGCACATCAACGCCGCCGCGCAACTTCATCATTTGTGGGTTAATGCTGACACCGCCAAACACCACCAGCGAACGAATGTTCAGATATTTGCTGTAATCACGGACGTTTTCGCCAATCTGCGCCGCCAGTTCACGGGTCGGGGTAAGAATGAGCGCACGTACCGGACGACGCCCTTTGGCGTGCGGCTGGCGAGTGATCAGGTGTTGCAACAGCGGCAGCGTAAAGCCCGCTGTTTTGCCGGTACCGGTCTGGGCACTGGCCATCAGGTCGCGGCCTTCCAGCACCGCAGGGATCGCCTGCTGCTGAATAGGGGTGGGTTCACGGTAACCCTGATCGGCAACGGCGCGCAGGATATCAGGGCTTAAACCCAAAGAATCGAAAGACATAACTACTCCGAACCGCCCCGACCGTTACCGGTGTAGTTTTCAGGGAGATACTGAAAAGGAAAATGACAAAAACCACAATGTCATGAGGGAGCGGAGTGTAGCAGTTTTTGTGACGCAGCGCATAAATTATCCCTGTGACTGGCGTTGCTAAAATTCCTGGTCATACTGGACAACTCCCCTATGGAGTCATAATCTTAATCAATCATTTGATTAAGAATGGACTGTGCGATGAATAATCCTGCCATGACAATCAAGGGTGAACAGGCGAAAAAACAGCTGATTGCTGCCGCACTGGCGCAGTTTGGTGAATATGGAATGAACGCCACCACCCGCGAGATAGCCGCCCAGGCCGGGCAGAATATCGCTGCCATCACCTACTACTTCGGTTCGAAAGAAGATTTGTATCTCGCCTGCGCCCAGTGGATTGCCGATTTTATTGGCGAGCAGTTCCGTCCGCACGCTGAAGAAGCCGAACGCTTGTTCGCACAACCACAGCCGGATCGGGCTGCTATCCGTGAACTGATCCTTCGCGCCTGCAGGAACATGATCCAACTGCTCACCCAGGATGACACCGTCAACCTCAGCAAGTTTATCTCCCGTGAACAGCTCTCTCCCACGGCGGCCTACCATCTGGTGCATGAACAGGTGATTAGCCCGCTACACAGCCACCTGACACGCCTGATTGCCGCCTGGACCGGCTGCGACGCTAGCGATACCCGCATGATCCTTCATACCCATGCGTTGATTGGTGAGATTCTGGCGTTTCGTCTTGGCAAAGAAACTATTCTGTTACGTACCGGCTGGACCGCGTTCGATGAAGAAAAGACCGAACTGATCAACCAGACGGTGACCTGTCATATTGACCTGATTTTGCAAGGATTATCGCAAAGGAGTTTGTAGTGATGAAAAAACCTGTCGTGATCGGACTGGCGGTAGTAGTACTTGCCGCCGTGGTTGCCGGAGGCTACTGGTGGTATCAAAGCCGCCAGGATAACGGCCTGACGCTGTATGGCAACGTGGATATTCGTACGGTGAATCTTAGTTTCCGTGTTGGGGGGCGCGTTGAGTCGCTGGCGGTGGACGAAGGTGATGCGATCAAAGCGGGCCAGGTGCTGGGCGAACTGGATCACAAGCCGTATGAGATTGCCCTGATGCAGGCGAAAGCGGGCGTTTCGGTGGCTCAGGCGCAGTATGACCTGATGCTTGCCGGGTATCGCGACGAAGAAATCGCTCAGGCCGCCGCAGCGGTGAAACAGGCGCAAGCTGCCTATGACTATGCGCAGAACTTCTATAACCGCCAGCAAGGACTGTGGAAAAGCCGCACCATTTCGGCAAATGACCTGGAAAATGCCCGCTCCTCGCGCGACCAGGCGCAGGCCACGCTGAAATCAGCGCAGGATAAATTGCGTCAGTACCGTTCCGGTAACCGCGAACAGGACATCGCCCAGGCGAAAGCCAGCCTCGAACAAGCGCAGGCGCAACTGGCGCAGGCGGAGCTGAATTTGCAGGACTCAACGTTGATAGCACCGTCTGATGGCACGCTGTTAACGCGCGCGGTAGAGCCAGGCACGGTGCTTAATGAAGGTGGCACGGTATTTACCGTCTCGCTGACGCATCCGGTGTGGGTACGCGCCTATGTTGATGAACGTAATCTTGACCAGGCCCAGCCGGGGCGCAAAGTGTTGCTTTATACCGATGGTCGCCCGGACAAGCCGTATCACGGGCAGATTGGTTTCGTTTCGCCGACTGCTGAATTTACCCCGAAAACCGTCGAAACACCGGATCTGCGTACCGACCTCGTCTATCGCCTGCGTATTGTGGTGACCGACGCCGATGATGCGTTACGCCAGGGAATGCCGGTAACGGTGCAATTCGGTGACGAGGCAGGACATGAATGATGCCGTTATCACGCTGAACGGCCTGGAAAAACGCTTTCCGGGCATGGACAAGCCCGCCGTCGCACCGCTCGACTGCACCATTCACGCCGGTTATGTGACGGGGCTGGTTGGGCCGGACGGTGCGGGCAAAACCACGCTGATGCGGATGCTGGCGGGATTACTGAAACCCGACAGCGGCAGTGCCACGGTGATTGGCTTTGATCCGATCAAAAATGACGCTGCGCTGCACGCCGTGCTCGGCTATATGCCGCAGAAATTCGGCCTGTATGAAGATCTGACGGTGATGGAGAACCTCAATCTGTACGCGGATTTGCGCAGCGTCACCGGTGAAGCACGGAAGCAGACTTTTGCTCGCCTGCTGGAGTTTACGTCTCTTGGCCCGTTTACCGGACGCCTGGCGGGCAAGCTCTCCGGTGGGATGAAACAAAAACTCGGCCTGGCCTGTACCCTGGTGGGCGAACCGAAAGTGTTGCTTCTTGATGAACCTGGCGTCGGTGTTGACCCTATCTCACGGCGCGAACTGTGGCAGATGGTGCATGAGCTGGCGGGCGAAGGGATGTTAATCCTCTGGAGCACCTCGTATCTCGACGAAGCCGAGCAGTGCCGTGACGTGTTACTGATGAACGAAGGCGAGTTGCTGTATCAGGGGGAACCAAAAGCCCTGACTCAAACTATGGCCGGACGCAGCTTTCTGATGACCAGCCCGCACGAGGGCAACCGCAAACTGTTGCAACGGGCATTGAAACTGCCGCAGGTCAGCGACGGCATGATTCAGGGGAAATCGGTACGTCTGATCCTCAAAAAAGAGGCTACACCAGACGATATTCGCCATGCCGACGGGATGCCGGAAATCAACATTAACGAAACTACGCCACGTTTTGAAGATGCGTTTATTGATTTGCTGGGCGGTGCCGGAACCTCGGAATCGCCACTGGGCGCAATATTACATACGGTGGAAGGTACACCTGGCGAGACGGTGATCGAAGCGAAAGAACTGACCAAGAAATTTGGTGATTTTGCCGCCACCGATAACGTCAACTTTGCCGTTAAACGCGGGGAGATTTTTGGTTTGCTCGGGCCAAACGGCGCAGGGAAATCGACCACCTTTAAGATGATGTGCGGTTTGCTGGTACCGACCTCTGGTCAGGCGCTGGTGCTGGGCATGGATCTGAAAGAGAGTTCCGGTAAAGCGCGCCAGCATCTCGGCTATATGGCGCAAAAATTTTCGCTCTACGGCAACCTGACGGTCGAACAGAATTTACGCTTTTTCTCTGGTGTGTATGGCTTACGCGGTCGGGCGCAGAACGAAAAAATCTCCCGTATGAGCGAGGCATTTGGCCTGAAAAGTATTGCCTCACACGCCACCGATGAACTGCCATTAGGTTTTAAACAGCGGCTGGCACTGGCCTGCTCGCTGATGCATGAACCGGACATTCTGTTTCTCGACGAACCGACGTCCGGCGTTGATCCCCTCACCCGCCGCGAATTCTGGCTGCACATCAATAGCATGGTAGAGAAAGGCGTCACGGTGATGGTTACCACCCACTTTATGGATGAAGCGGAATATTGCGACCGCATTGGCCTGGTGTATCGCGGGAAGCTGATTGCCAGCGGCACGCCGGACGATTTGAAAGCACAGTCGGCCAACGATGAGCAACCCGATCCCACCATGGAGCAGGCCTTTATTCAGTTGATCCACGACTGGGATAAGGAGCATAGCAATGAGTAATCCGATCCTGTCCTGGCGTCGCGTGCGGGCACTGTGCGTCAAAGAGACGCGGCAGATCGTTCGCGATCCGAGTAGCTGGCTGATTGCGGTAGTGATCCCACTGCTACTGCTGTTTATTTTTGGATTCGGCATTAACCTCGACTCCAGCAAGCTGCGCGTCGGGATTTTACTGGAACAGCGTAGCGAAGCGGCGCTGGATTTCACCCACACCATGACCGGTTCGCCCTACATCGACGCCACCATCAGCGATAACCGTCAGGAACTGATCGCCAAAATGCAGGCGGGGAAAATTCGCGGTCTGGTGGTTATTCCGGTGGATTTCGCCGAACAGATGGAGCGCGCCAACGCCATTGCACCGATTCAGGTGATCACCGACGGCAGTGAGCCGAATACCGCTAACTTTGTGCAGGGGTATGTCGAAGGGATCTGGCAGATCTGGCAAATGCAGCGCGCGGAGGATAACGGGCAGACTTTTGAACCGCTTATTGATGTACAAACCCGCTACTGGTTTAACCCGGCGGCGATAAGCCAGCACTTTATTATCCCCGGTGCGGTGACTATTATCATGACGGTCATCGGTGCGATTCTCACCTCGCTGGTGGTGGCGCGAGAATGGGAACGCGGCACCATGGAGGCTTTGCTCTCTACGGAGATTACCCGCACGGAGCTGCTGCTGTGTAAGCTGATCCCTTATTACTTTCTCGGGATGCTGGCGATGTTGCTGTGTATGCTGGTGTCGGTGTTTATTCTCGGCGTGCCGTATCGCGGGTCGCTGCTGATTCTGTTTTTTATCTCCAGCCTGTTTTTACTCAGTACCCTGGGGATGGGGCTGCTGATTTCCACGATTACCCGCAACCAGTTCAACGCCGCTCAGGTGGCCCTGAACGCGGCTTTTCTGCCGTCGATTATGCTTTCCGGCTTTATATTTCAGATAGACAGTATGCCCGCGGTGATCCGCGCGGTGACGTACATTATTCCCGCACGTTATTTCGTCAGCACCCTGCAAAGCCTGTTCCTCGCCGGGAATATTCCGGTGGTACTGGTGGTGAACGTGCTGTTTTTGATCGCTTCGGCGGTGATGTTTATCGGCCTGACGTGGCTGAAAACCAAACGTCGGCTGGATTAGGGAGAAGAGCATGTTTCATCGCTTATGGACGTTAATCCGCAAAGAGTTGCAGTCGCTGCTGCGCGAACCGCAAACCCGTGCGATTCTGATTTTGCCCGTGCTGATTCAGGTGATCCTGTTCCCGTTCGCCGCCACGCTGGAAGTGACCAACGCCACCATCGCCATCTACGATGAAGATAACGGCGAGCATTCGGTGGAACTTACTCAACGTTTTGCCCGCGCCAGCGCCTTTACCCATGTGCTGCTGCTGAAAAGCCCGCAGGAGATCCGCCCGACCATCGACACACAAAAGGCGTTACTCCTGGTGCGTTTCCCGGCTGACTTCTCGCGCAAACTGGATACCTTCCAGACCGCGCCGTTACAGTTGATCCTAGACGGGCGTAACTCCAACAGTGCGCAAATTGCCGCCAACTACCTGCAACAGATCGTCAAAAATTATCAGCAGGAGCTGCTGGAAGGAAAACCGAAACCCAACAACAGCGAGCTGGTGGTACGCAACTGGTATAACCCGAATCTCGACTACAAATGGTTTGTGGTGCCGTCGCTGATCGCCATGATCACCACTATCGGCGTAATGATCGTCACTTCACTTTCCGTCGCCCGCGAACGTGAACAAGGTACGCTCGATCAGTTACTGGTTTCGCCGCTCACCACCTGGCAGATATTCATCGGCAAGGCCGTACCGGCATTAATTGTCGCCACCTTCCAGGCCACCATTGTGCTGGCGATTGGTATCTGGGCGTATCAAATCCCCTTCGCCGGATCGCTGGCGCTGTTCTACTTTACGATGGTGATTTACGGTTTATCGCTGGTAGGCTTCGGTCTGTTGATTTCATCACTCTGCTCGACACAACAGCAGGCGTTTATCGGCGTGTTTGTCTTTATGATGCCCGCCATTCTCCTTTCCGGTTACGTTTCGCCGGTGGAAAACATGCCAGTGTGGCTGCAAAATCTGACGTGGATTAACCCTATTCGCCACTTTACGGACATTACCAAGCAGATTTATTTGAAGGATGCGAGTCTGGATATTGTGTGGAATAGTTTGTGGCCGCTACTGGTGATAACGGCCACGACAGGGTCAGCGGCGTACGCGATGTTTAGACGTAAGGTGATGTAACTTCTTATCTTTCGCCAGCAAAGACACTACCGCCGGGCCAGCAAGGATTGCCAGCCCTGCAATTGCCAGCAAAAAGTTGTTTTCCAGTACACGGGACAACAGCCACAGCACAATCAGCGCTGCGCCAAAATACCAGGTCGTGGTCAGCTCTTCCAGCACGTCTGCCACCTCACGCCAGCGTTGCTCGGGGTGGCGCTGAAACACCAGCATCATCACTACCGTGACACAATACAGTGCGCATAATCCCACGCCGACGTGAACCAGAGTCTTACTCATCCAGCCCACCACCAGCAGCGCCACTACCAGTAAATGCAACATAATCTGCCAGCAACTTAGACCCGTTGCGACACGAACACGTTGTTGCCACTTCATGGCTTCTCTCCTGAAGAATTTATCTCTACTTATTCAGAGTACCGAACTTTACGGAAAATTCCGTAAGACCGCACCTTTTTGTGACGCCGACTACACTATTTCAATGAGATAAGAGGCAAAGACAGGAAAATTATGCCCGATCAAACACAACAATTTTCGTTCAAGGTGCTCACCATCAATATTCACAAAGGCTTTACCGCGTTTAACCGACGCTTCATTTTGCCGGAACTTCGCGACGCCGTGCGTTCCGTCAGTGCCGATATTGTTTGCCTGCAGGAAGTGATGGGCGCGCACGAAGTTCATCCGCTGCATGTGGAAAACTGGCCCGATACCTCGCACTACGAGTTTCTCGCCGACACCATGTGGAGCGATTTCGCCTACGGTCGCAATGCCGTATACCCGGAAGGACATCACGGTAATGCGGTTCTTTCACGTTATCCCATTGAACATTATGAGAATCGTGATGTTTCGGTCGATGGTGCGGAAAAGCGCGGCGTGCTCTACTGCCGCATTGTGCCGCCGATGACCGGGAAAGCGATTCATGTGATGTGCGTACATCTGGGCCTGCGTGAGGCGCACCGCCAGGCGCAGCTTGCGATGCTCGCCGAATGGGTGAATGAGCTACCGGACGGCGAACTGGTATTGGTAGCGGGTGATTTCAACGACTGGCGGCAAAAAGCTAATCATCCGTTAAAAGTGCAGGCCGGGCTGGATGAGATTTTTACCCGCGCCCACGGACGCCCGGCGCGCACGTTTCCGGTGCAATTTCCTCTACTACGACTGGACAGGATCTACGTCAAAAATGCCAGCGCCAGTGCGCCAACCGCGTTGCCGCTGCGGACATGGCGACACCTTTCTGATCATGCCCCTTTAAGTGCGGAGATTCATTTATGAAATGTAGCTGGCGCGAAGGCAATAAGATCCAGTTGCTGGAAAACGGCGAGCAATATTATCCTGCGGTGTTTAAGGCGATTGGCGAGGCACAAGAACGCATCATTCTTGAAACGTTTATCTGGTTTGAGGATGACGTCGGCAAACAGCTGCATGCGGCGCTACTGGCAGCAGCGCAACGCGGGGTGAAAGCGGAAGTCTTGCTGGATGGCTACGGTTCGCCGGATCTCAGCGATGAGTTTGTCAATGAACTGACGGCAGCTGGCGTGGTGTTCCGCTACTACGATCCCCGCCCTCGCCTTTTTGGTATGCGCACCAATGTGTTTCGCCGGATGCATCGCAAAATTGTGGTGATCGACGCGCGTATCGCCTTTATTGGCGGGCTGAATTACTCCGCCGAGCATATGTCCAGCTACGGCCCGGAGGCCAAACAGGATTACGCGGTTCGCCTCGAAGGGCCGATTGTCGAAGATATTCTCCAGTTTGAGCTGGAAAACCTGCCAGGACAGAGCGCGGCGCGACGCTGGTGGCGACGTCATCATAAAGCGGAAGAGAACCGCCAGCCGGGAGAAGCGCAGGTATTGCTGGTCTGGCGCGATAACGAAGAACATCACGATGATATCGAACGTCACTATCTGAAAATGCTCACTCAGGCGCGGCGGGAAGTGATTATCGCCAACGCCTACTTCTTCCCCGGCTATCGTTTTTTACACGCCTTGCGTAAAGCGGCACGGCGCGGGGTGCGGATCAAACTGATCATTCAGGGCGAACCGGATATGCTGATTGTCAGAGTCGGCGCACGTTTGCTGTATAACTATCTGGTTAAAGGTGGCGTTCAGGTGTTTGAGTACCGCCGCCGCCCCCTCCACGGCAAAGTGGCATTGATGGACGATCACTGGGCGACAGTAGGGTCCAGTAATCTCGATCCGCTCAGTTTGTCACTGAATCTCGAAGCAAATGTCATCATCCACGATCGTAATTTTAACCAGACGCTGCGCGATAATCTGAACGGCATTATCGCCGCAGATTGTCAGCAGGTCGATGAGACCATGCTGCCGAAACGCACCTGGTGGAACCTGACTAAAAGCGTGCTGGCGTTCCACTTTCTACGCCACTTCCCGGCGCTGGTGGGCTGGCTTCCGGCGCACACGCCACGTCTGGCGCAGGTTGATCCCCCCGCACAACCGACAATGGAAACGCAGGATCGGGTAGAAACTGAAAACACGGGGGTAAAACCCTGATGAGTAAATCACACCCGCGCTGGCGCTTAGCAAAGAAACTCCTCACCTGGCTGTTTTTTATCGCGGTGATTGTGTTGCTGGTGGTCTACGCCAAAAAAGTGGACTGGGAAGAGGTCTGGAAGGTCATCCGCGACTACAATCGCGTTGCGCTGCTTAGTGCGGTCGGGCTGGTGGTCGTCAGTTATCTGATTTACGGTTGCTACGACCTGCTCGCCCGTTTCTACTGCGGTCACAAACTGGCGAAGCGCCAGGTGATGCTGGTGTCGTTTATCTGCTACGCCTTCAACCTGACACTCAGTACCTGGGTCGGCGGCATTGGTATGCGCTATCGTTTGTACTCCCGGCTAGGGTTACCGGGCAGCACTATTACGCGGATTTTCTCGCTCAGTATTACCACCAACTGGCTGGGCTATATTTTGCTGGCCGGGATTATCTTTACCGCAGGCGTGGTGGAGCTGCCGGACCACTGGTATGTCGATCAAACCACGCTGCGCATTCTCGGCATTGGCTTACTGATGATTATCGCGGTTTATTTGTGGTTTTGCGCTTTCGCGAAGCACCGCCATATGACCATCAAAGGACAAAAACTGGTGCTGCCTTCATGGAAATTCGCCCTCGCCCAAATGCTGATTTCCAGCGTTAACTGGATGGTAATGGGGGCGATTATCTGGCTGTTACTTGGTCAAAGCGTGAACTATTTCTTTGTACTGGGCGTGTTACTGGTTAGTAGTATTGCTGGCGTCATCGTGCATATTCCAGCGGGGATTGGTGTGCTGGAAGCGGTGTTTATCGCGCTACTAGCTGGGGAGCATACATCCAAGGGCACAATTATCGCCGCCCTACTCGCTTACCGTGTGCTGTATTACTTTATCCCGCTGCTGCTGGCGCTGGTTTGCTATCTGGTACTGGAAAGCCAGGCGAAGAAGCTGCGGGCGAAAAATGAAGCGGCGATGTGAAGTATAGTTAAGTTCTTTAGTATGTGCATTTACGGCTAATGAAAAAACCGCGTATGCCTTTGCCAGACAAGCGTTATAGCTATAGCGGCAAGAATCCCAAAGAAGCCGATAAAATAGTAATAGAGTGTTAATGCACCTATAAAAGCACAACGAACCGGACTCCATAATTCTTCACTATGGCTTTTTCCTGTCAGTTCAAGGAGCTTATTTCGTCCATGCGAGATAATGCCTGACCATAAGACAATCATTAAGCAACTTATTACCCAAATGGGTCGTTCACTCATTAATGTGGCATTCACGATGATTACCAGGGCCAACCCTGCCAACGTCATCATAATGATAAAACGGTGAGAACCAGGATCAAATTTAAACAATAGACCTGCCAGCATACTGATTAAAAACATCGATCCCGCAGTGCTGAACACGACGATAATGGCAGATACAGGCGCTAAACTCGCAACGACAATCGCCACCAAAGAGATTAAAAACAAATATATTACGCCCGCGATGGCGGTATTTATCTTGTTGATATATTTACTTAAGCCATACATAGAAAGTAATAATAATCCTATAGCAATATACATTTCCGGTGAATCATATTTTGTTGCCGTAATTTCGAGATACTTAGCGCCCCAGGCCAGCCCTGCGGTTGCCACCAAACCCAAAGCGGTAATGAGCCATATGCCGTTTAATATCCTGGCTTCGTGCTGAAAATCTAATTTATTGCTATTTTGCGAGAATGATTCCATTCTTTTAGTTGTCCTTAGAAAAAAAACATTAATATTCACCATCAATAAATTTAAAACCACGCATACAAAATACTTTTGCATTTATGGATACAGAAAACACTTCCGCTCGGCCATAAGGCATATTTTATACCTGGTACTTGTTAAGTGTCGTTTTTAGTAAGAAAAAAAATCCCGACACATGGCCGGGATATTGATGGTGAAAAAAGAATTAACGGCGGTTGCCGAAGATCCGCAGCAACATCAGGAACAAGTTGATGAAGTCCAGATACAAGGTCAACGCGCCAAGAATGGAATATTTGCGCAGGTTTGACGTGTCGCGGGTATCAATCTGCTCACCCATATTTTTCAGTTTCTGGGTGTCATACGCTGTCAATCCGACAAAGACAATCACGCCGATGTAGGTGACTGCCCACATCAACGCTTCGCTTTTCAGCCAGAAGTTGACCAGCGATGCCAGCACAATGCCGATCAACGCCATAAACAGCATATTGCCGAAACCACTTAGATCGCGCTTCGTGGTGTAACCGTACAGGCTCATTGCGCCGAACATCCCGGCAGTAACGACGAAAGTACTGGCGATAGAAGCAGCGGTATAGACAATGAAAATACTGGAAAGCGTAAGACCCGTCAGCGCCGAATAAAGCATAAAGAGCATCGTCGTTACACCTGCGCTCAGCTTTTGAATCATCGCTGATAACACAATAACCAGAGCTAATTGTGCTATTACCAGACCAATTAAAAAGATGCGGTTGGTGAATAATAGCTCCATAACGGCCGCGGAATTAGCCGCATACCAGGCAACAAACGCAGTAAGCAGCAAGCCTACTGTCATCCAGCCATAGACCTGTGCCATATAGGTTTGCAGGCCAGTTCGGGTTTGTACGATTGAATCAGAACGTGGGAATCTGTCCATGACGATCTCCTGAAGATATAAGGAATATCTTAAGGATACTGCAAAATGATGAGGCTGTGCATCGACGCAGCGTAAACGCATATACTGAGCGGTGAAATTGCCGGACGCAGCGGTGCCTTATCCGGCTAACAAAAAACTACCAGCGTTTTGCCGCCTGCTGATCGCTCTCCCGAGCTTCGACCCAGCGGTCGCCTTCCGGCGTGGCTTCGCGCTTCCAGAACGGTGCGCGGGTTTTGAGATAATCCATAATAAACTGCCCGGCTTCAAACGCACTGCTGCGATGCGCACTGGTGACACCGACAAAAACGATTTCATCGCCCGGCCATAATTCCCCGATGCGGTGAATCACCGTGACGCGCCCCAGCGGCCAGCGGTTACGCGCTTCATCGACAATTTCTGCCAGTGCTTTTTCAGTCATCCCCGGATAGTGTTCGAGGGTTAATGCTTTGACGCTGTCGCCAAGGTTATGGTTGCGCACCTTACCGGTAAAGGTGACTACCGCACCGTCTTCATCACGCTCCGCCAGCCACGGATACTCTTCTCCTACGCTGAACGGCTGCGGGCCGACAACAATTTTGGTTTCTGCCATCTTAACCTCCGGTTACCGGCGGGAAGAAAGCCACTTCGTCGCCGTCAGTCAGCGGATGGTCAAAACTCACCAGCGTCTGGTTGACGGCAGCCAGCAATTTGCCATCTTCCAGCGCCAGCGCCCAGCGATCGCTCTGCGCAGCCAGGTGCTGGCGTAACGCTTCAACGGTTGGGAAATCCGCAGCTACTTCGGTTGCATCTGTTCCTACCAACTCGCGCACCTGGGCGAAAAAAAGAACTTTAATCATCCGCTTCCACCTTAAAGTCACCTGATTTGCCGCCGCTCTTTGCCAGCAAACGTACCGGACCAATCACCATATCTTTTTGCACCGCTTTGCACATGTCATAAATGGTCAGCGCCGCCACGGAGGCCGCGGTTAATGCTTCCATTTCGATACCGGTTTTCCCGGTCAGGCGGCATAAGGTTTCTATACGTACCCGATTGTGCTCCGGCTCAGCCTGTAAATTGACTTCAACTTTGCTGAGCATCAGCGGGTGACACAGCGGGATCAGATCCCAGGTGCGTTTTGCCGCCTGAATACCGGCAATACGCGCAGTGGCAAATACGTCGCCTTTGTGGTGGCGACCATCAATAATCATCGCCAGCGTCTCGCTGCGCATGGTGACAAAGGCTTCGGCGCGCGCTTCACGCACGGTTTCCGCTTTGGCGGAGACATCCACCATGTGCGCTTCGCCAGCGGCGTTGATATGGGTCAGTTGCGACATACTTATTTCTTCAAATGTGGATGGAAATTACACGGACGCGTACGGGCATCCAGCTGCGGCGCAATGATATTTTCCCATGCGGTACGGCACGCTTTGGTCGAACCCGGCATGGCGAAAATCAGCGTTTTGTTAGCGACGCCCGCTACCGCACGAGATTGCAACGTGGAAGTGCCAATCTCTTCGAACGACAACATCCGGAACACTTCACCAAAACCTTCAACTTCACGGTCGAACAACGGCAGCAGCGCTTCGGGAGCCTGATCTCCTTCCGTCAGGCCAGTCCCCCCCGTAATCAATACCACTTGTACATCGTCGCTGGCGATCCACGCAGATACCTGAGCGCGAATAGCGTAGCGGTTTTCTTTCACAATGGCTTTATCGACAACGTGATGGCCCGCTTCTTGCGCCGAGTCGCGCAGATAGTGACCGGAGGTATCGTCTTCTTCACCGCGACGATTAGAAACCGTAAGAATAGCAATACGGGTCGGGATAAATTCAGTGCTTACCTGACTCATCTGATCTCTCCTTTTGACGTTTTAGCCGCCAATGTACGATAAGTTTTGCGTAATACCGGTGTTGTTTTGATGCAGGAAATGGGTCTGTTTCTTCTCCCGCAGCGCCGCTGAAATACGCGCTTCCAGCGCCTGTTGCTGGGTATCGTCTTCCAGCAGATCGCGCAGGTTAACGCCGCCTTCACCAAACAGGCAGAGATGGAGTTTACCAATGGAGGAAACGCGCAGGCGGTTGCAAGTGGCGCAGAAGTCTTTTTCATACGGCATGATAAGGCCAATCTCTCCGGCGTAATCCGGATGATAAAAGACTTGCGCGGGACCGTCGCTGCGTTGACGTAATTGGTGGATCCAGCCGCGACGCAGTAACTCGTCACGCAGAACCTGACCAGAGATGTGATGCTTACGGAAGAGCTCGCTGCCCTCGCCCGTCTCCATCAGTTCGATGAAACGCAGCTGGATGGGACGATGCTGGATCCAGTTCAGAAAGGTGTCGAGCTGATGATGATTAACATCACGCATCAGCACGGTATTGACTTTGACCTTCTCAAAACCGGCCTCAAATGCAGCATCGATTCCTGCCATGACCTGGTTGAATTTATCCTGCCCGGTAATGGCATGAAACTGGCGAGCGTCAAGGCTATCAACGCTGACGTTGATGCCAGTAAGTCCAGCATCGCGCCAGTTCGCCACATCGCGTTCCAGACGGTAACCATTGGTGGTGACCGCAATCTGGCGGATAGCGTCGTTTTCTCGCACAGCGGCGATGATATCGGTAAAGTCGCGGCGTAAAGACGGCTCACCGCCCGTCAGACGGACTTTTTCGGTGCCCAGACTGGCGAAGGCGCGCGTAACCCGGCGAATTTCATCGACGGTAAGAAAGCCTTTATTGGTGACGCCGCTCGGTTTGTAGCCATCCGGCAGGCAGTAGGTGCAACGAAAGTTACACACATCGGTAATCGACAGGCGCAAGTAGTAAAACTTACGCGCAAATGCATCAGTCAGTTGTGAAGCCATGTACACCTTTCCAGATACGGGAGGCGAAGTCATTTCTTCCTTCGCCCTGGTGGCAATCTTTACGAGCATTGTCACGGCCAAAGCACCGTATCAGTTGACCCAGGTGCAGAGGCTAGAGTGTTTAGTGGTTAAGCCGATACTAGCGTGTAAATGAGATTTTTACCATCCACACTTTCGCTATGTAATCATGTATATAGCGTCATGATCGTGCTATTTCGCTACAGAATAAGGGAAAATGGCGGTTTTACTTTGATATACATCATCAGGAAGGCATAGCGTACATCGTCCTTTAGAGGTAGAAGAAAATAGTTTGTATCCTCAATATTGGCAGGTTAATTGCTGTTTCCCCGCAATTTGCGCTACTGTAGCGCGGATAATCTGACTCCAGGAAACTATATGCGCAATCGTACGCTGGCTGACCTTGATCGTGTCGTTGCTCTCGGCGGAGGGCATGGACTGGGACGCGTTCTCTCATCACTTTCGTCTTTGGGTTCTCGTTTAACGGGTATCGTCACCACCACGGATAATGGTGGCTCGACGGGGCGTATTCGCCGCTCAGAAGGCGGTATTGCCTGGGGCGATATGCGTAACTGCCTCAACCAGCTGATAACTGAACCCAGCGTCGCTTCCGCAATGTTTGAATATCGTTTCGGCGGTAATGGCGAACTTTCCGGGCACAACCTTGGAAACCTGATGCTGAAGGCACTGGATCACCTTAGCGTGCGACCTCTTGAAGCGATCAATCTGATTCGCAATCTGCTGAAAGTGGACGCACATTTGATTCCGATGTCAGAGCATCCTGTTGATCTGATGGCGATTGACGATCAGGGGCATGAAGTTTACGGCGAGGTCAATATCGACCAGTTAACTACGCCGATTCAAGAGTTATTGTTAACGCCGAATGTACCCGCAACCCGTGAGGCGGTTCACGCTATCAATGAAGCGGATCTCATCATTATTGGGCCTGGCAGTTTTTATACCAGCCTGATGCCAATTCTGCTGCTGAAGGAAATCGCACAGGCATTACGCCGCACGCCAGCGCCGATGGTCTATATCGGCAATCTGGGGCGTGAGTTAAGTTTACCTGCGGCTAATCTGAAGCTGGAAAGCAAGCTGGCAATTATGGAGCAGTATGTTGGTAAAAAGGTCATTGATGCGGTCATCGTCGGGCCCAAAGTGGATGTCTCGGCGGTGAAAGAGCGGATTGTGATTCAGGAGGTGCTGGAGGCCAGCGATATTCCGTATCGTCATGACCGCCAGTTGCTGCATAGCGCGCTGGAAAAGGCATTACAGGCTTTAGGTTAACACGAAGCCGGAAGAATATTCCGGCTTCGTCATCTTGTCACGACGCGGCAATAAACAAATCACGCAACTGATGCAACTGGTCACGAATTTGCGCCGCTTCTTCGAACTCCAGATTCTGCGCGTGTTGCATCATCAACCCTTCCAGCTCATGGATTTTCTGCTGCAACGCTTTAGGCGACATATCCATCGGCACATTATCCGGCTCAACAATCGGGCGCGATTTTCCTCTGCCCTTCGCTTTGGTTTTGGCAATGTTCTGCCCCAGCGCCAGGATATCGACCACTTTCTTGTTCAAGCCTTGCGGCGTAATGCCGTGTTCCTCGTTGTACTTCTGCTGTTTCTCGCGGCGACGTTCGGTTTCGCCAATCGCTTTCGCCATTGATGGGGTGATCTTATCGCCGTAGAGAATCGCTTTACCGTTAACGTTACGTGCCGCACGACCAATGGTCTGGATCAACGAACGTTCGGAACGCAGGAAGCCTTCTTTGTCAGCGTCGAGGATCGCCACCAGCGACACTTCCGGCATATCCAGACCTTCGCGCAGTAAGTTGATCCCTACCAATACGTCGAACTCACCCAGACGCAAGTCGCGGATAATCTCCATACGTTCGACGGTGTCGATATCTGAGTGAAGATAACGCACGCGCTCACCGTGTTCTTCGAGATATTCAGTGAGATCTTCCGCCATCCGCTTGGTCAGAGTTGTAACCAGTACGCGTTCGTTAATTGCCGCTCGCTGACGAATCTCCGATAGAAGATCATCCACCTGTGTCGCTACCGGACGCACTTCAATAATCGGGTCAAGTAAGCCTGTTGGACGCACCACCTGATCCACCACATCGCCGCCGGATTTTTCCAGCTCGTAATTACCCGGCGTCGCCGAAACATAGATGGTTTGCGGCGCTAATGCTTCGAACTCTTCAAACTTAAGCGGACGGTTATCCAGCGCTGATGGCAGGCGGAAGCCATACTCCACCAGTGTCTCTTTACGCGCCCGGTCACCGCGATACATGCCACCAATTTGTGGAATGGTGACGTGAGATTCGTCGACGACCAGCAGCCCATCGGCAGGCAGGTAATCAAACAGCGTCGGCGGTGGCTCACCCGGTCCACGACCGGAGAGGAAGCGCGAGTAGTTCTCAATCCCGGAACAGTAGCCCAGCTCGTTCATCATCTCCAGATCAAACTGGGTACGCTGGGTCAGCCGCTGCTCTTCAAGCAACTTGTTGTTCTCCAACAGCACTTTGCGTCTGGCGGCCAGTTCTTCTTTGATCTCTTCCATCGCCTGTACGATGCGCTCGCGCGGCGTGACGTAGTGCGTTTTCGGGTAGATGGTAAAACGTGGAATAGTGGAAACAATCTGCCCGGTCAGCGGGTCAAATAACGACAATCGTTCCACTTCCTCGTCAAACAGTTCCACGCGAAGTGCAATGTCATCCGATTCTGCCGGGAAGATATCTATCACCTCACCACGAACGCGGAAAGTACCGCGCTGGAATGCCTGATCATTACGAGCGTATTGCAGCTCCGCCAGTCGGCGCAGAATCGCGCGCTGATCGATAATCATACCGACCGTGAGATGGAGCATCATCTTGAGATATAAATCAGGATCGCCCAGACCATAAATCGCGGAAACCGATGCCACCACAACCACATCACGCCGCTCCAGCATCGCTTTGGTGGCGGACAAACGCATCTGCTCGATATGTTCGTTTACCGAGGCATCTTTCTCAATGAAGGTGTCGGAACTCGGTACATAGGCTTCCGGCTGATAGTAGTCGTAGTAGGAGACGAAATATTCCACCGCGTTTTCCGGGAAGAATTCTTTCATTTCGCCATACAACTGGGCCGCCAGCGTTTTGTTGGGCGCAAGTACCATGGTAGGGCGCTGAAGGTCAGCAATGACATTGGCAATGGTGAAGGTTTTCCCGGAGCCAGTCACGCCAAGTAACGTCTGGTGCGCCAGGCCATCTTCCAGCCCCTCTTCGAGACGTCGAATCGCCTCTGGCTGATCGCCAGAAGGTTTAAAAGCGGAATTCAGTTTGAACGGTTTACTCATGAGTCGCTACCTGAAGGAGTTGGGCGGGCAGGTATGTAATTTTACTCGTCGTACTTAATTATGCCAACAAATTATACTGGATAAAAAAACAGTTTCTCACCATAATATTTCTGTTACAGCGTAAACTCAGCTGTCAATCATGAGCAAAATTTACTCTGTGGCGAGATAAAACTCCGGCCTTACCGGGTTATCCCCAAAGCAACGGCTTTTTTAACATTTGTCAAGATGAGTGATGACAGTTTTATGGCAAGAGATGCCTCTTCAGTGACTGCCATTGCAATTATCTAACCAGTTAAAAAATAAAAGATATTTCTTTGAGCCGTCTTTAACGCCAATTCGCGTGCAAGCCGCGTATTCTCTCGCTTGCCTCGTGTTTTCTAACTCTAATACACATGGTTATCCACAGGAATAGTGGATAACTGTCTGCAGCCCCTATCCCCCGCCGCCTGGGCAATTCCCACATCCACCGCATGATGCGGAAGTAAAATTTTTTTCGTGATTATTTTAGAATTTAATTGGTTAAATTGCAGTCAACCGAAGACGCGATCTCGCTCGCAATTTAACCAAATACAGGATGGCTACAACAAGGCAAGGTTTATGTACTTTCCGGTTGCCGCATTTTCTGGATTTTCTGCAAGCCAGGGAATTTCGCCCAGCAACGGCGCGGGAATCATGCGGGTGAGCGTGGTCATATATTCAGCGTGACGCTTGCCCGGTGGAGTGACATCGTTCGCTACCCAACCCACCAGAGTGAGTCCGGCTTGCTGCACAGCCTGTGCAGTCAACATCGCGTGATTAATACAGCCGAGTTTCACACCAACTACCAGTATCACCGGCAGTTGTTCCTGTGTTACCCAATCCGCAAAAGTGAAAGTGTCAGAAAGCGGCGTAAACCAGCCGCCAGCACCTTCCACTAACACCCAGTCAGCCTGTTGTTCAAGCGCGCGTAATCCGACGCTCATTACCAATGATTCTATCGGCCTGCCCTCTTGTGCGCTGATGATGTGCGGCGAGGTGGGTTCTGCGAAGGTGTAAGGATTTACCGTTGCGTAATCCAGCTGCAGGCTACTGTTGCGCTGTAACGCCAGCGCGTCACTATTACGTAAGCCTTTCGGGGTCTTTTCGCTGCCAGAGGCCACCGGTTTGTAACCTGCCGTCCGGTAGCCTGCTGCCTTTGCGGCTTGTAAAAGTGCACAACTGGCGACGGTTTTCCCCACTTCGGTATCCGTTCCGGTGACAAAATAACGTTTACTCACGAGCAATCACTCCCAAAAAAAGATGATACGTCAGAGGATATCGCCCCTGTTTTTGTGGCCAGGCCAGTTGCAATCGCTGCAACTGCGAACGCGTTAATATCCGCGGGTCGCGCCCTTCATGAAGATGCGTGGCACCGATGCCTTTCAGCGAACGCATGGCACTGAGCGCATCATCAAACCACAGCGTGATGGGCTGAATATGATGTTGATAATGCAGGCCGTTCAGCGACTGTTCGATTTCATCTGGCGGTAAAAAGCGATTAGCATGCGGGCGCTCGTCCACCGCCTGCCACGCCTGATGTAATTCAGGGAGCGATCCCTGCACCAGCGTGGTAAACGCGACCACGCCTCCGGGGCGCACCACGCGATACAGCTCGCGAAGTGCCGTGGATAAATTACCGCACCACTGCACCGCGAGATTGCTCCATGCAAGATCGAACGTCGCAGTCGCTAACGGCAGGGATTCGATATCTCCCGCCAGATAATGGTCTGCTGCATCCTTCTGGCGTGCCTGAATAAGCATTGGCGGCGAGAGATCTAACGCCGTCACCTGCGCGTGACGTTCCCGCCAATGACGGCTCATCCAGCCAGGTCCACAACCCGCATCCAGTACGTGGGTGTATTTACGCTGTGGGAGCATTGCCAGTAAGACGTCAGCACTCTGGCGCTGTAGATCCGCATGTTGCTCATAGTGCGCGGCTGCCCGACCAAATGCCGCTGCAATGGCTTGTTTATTAACCGTTGTCATGCAGCACCTCCAGCAGACTATCGATATCCTGCATTTCATGCGCTGCGGTTAGCGTTAAGCGCAGTCGCGCAGTACCAGCGGGTACGGTTGGCGGGCGAATCGCCGTGACCCAGCAACCTTGCTGGCGCAGTTTTTCTGCCAGTTGTAACGCACGGCTGTTATCACCGACGATCAATGGCTGGATGGCGCTCCATGAATCAGCAAGCGTAAACGGCAAATCCTGCACTCCGGCACGAAAACGCGTAATGAGTGCCGCCAGTTTTTCGCGCCGTGCATCACCCTCATCACTGCGAATGACCGCCAGCGACGCACGTAATGCCTGCGCCTGAGCGGGCGGCATACTGGTGCTGTAGATAAGATGGCGGGCGAATTGCAGCAGATAATCCGCCACCGTATTGGAGCAAAGCACCGCTGCCCCGCTGACGCCAAATCCTTTGCCAAAAGTCACCACCAGCAATTCTGGTTTTACCTTTTGCAGCCAGCAGCTGCCACGCCCCTGCTCCCCGATAACGCCCGTGCCGTGGGCGTCATCGACCATCAACCAGCCATCGTGCTGTTGCGTTACCTGCTGGATTTCCGCCAGTGGCGCACTATCGCCGTCCATGCTGAACACGCCTTCTGTCACCACCAGTTGCTGCCCCGGACAGGGGGAAGCAAGCAGTCGCGCCAGATGAGTGACATCGTTATGAGCAAAACGGCGAAGCTGCGACGGGCTTAAACTGGCAGCTTCCAGCAATGAGGCATGGCTAAGCCGGTCAGCAACAATGCGGTCCTCTTTTGCCATCATCGCGGCAATGACGGCCTGATTAGCGGCAAAACCAGAGATAAACAGCAGTGCCCGCGAATAGCCCAGCCACTCGGCCAGTTCTTCTTCCAGCGCCTGATGCGCCACGCTATAACCGCTGACGTGACCGGAGCCGCCGCTACCGACGCCAAATTGCTCCGCACTCTGCTTCCAGGCACGGATAATTTGCGGATGATGGCTTAAACCTAAATAATCGTTACTGGAAAAGTTCAGATACTGGCGATCGTCCGCCACCAGCCAGCGTCCGGCTCCTTGCGCCACTGGATAACGGCGACGCAGGGCATCGGCAGCACGCCGCGCATCGAGCGCCGCGTTGATTTTCTCCTGCCAGCTCATAGTGCTGCCGCGTTGTAATATTCGTCAGTGTCCGGGGTCATCAGCGCCTGCTCCAGACGCTGCTGTTGTTCGTTATCGCCCGCCAGCACGGCAGTTTGCTGCGGATTTAGCCCCAGTTTGCGGAACAGTTGCAGGTCTTTATCTTCTTCCGGATTCGGCGTGGTCAGCAGTTTGCAACCGTAGAAAATCGAGTTTGCGCCAGCCATAAAGCACATCGCCTGAGTCTGTTCGTTCATCTGCTCGCGTCCGGCAGAAAGGCGTACGTAAGAGGTCGGCATCATGATCCGCGCAACTGCAATGGTGCGAATAAAATCAAAGGCATCGACATCATCGTTATCCGCCAGCGGCGTGCCTTTCACCTTCACCAGCATGTTGATTGGCACGCTTTCCGGCGGCGTCGGCAGGTTTGCCAGTTGCAGTAATAATCCGGCGCGATCTTTCACCGTTTCGCCTAAGCCCACAATGCCACCTGAGCAGACTTTGATCCCGGCATCGCGCACTTTTTCCAGCGTATCGAGGCGTTCCTGATAAGTGCGTGTGGTGATGATATTGCCGTAAAACTCCGGCGAGGTGTCGAGGTTGTGGTTGTAGTAATCCAGCCCGGCGTTCGCAAGGCGCTGCGCCTGAGATTCACTCAACGTACCCAGCGTCATACACGCCTCCAGCCCCATCGCTTTTACTCCCTGCACCATTTGTTCCAGGTAGGGCATATCGCGTTCGTGGGGATTCTTCCACGCCGCGCCCATGCAGAAGCGCGTCGATCCTGCCGCTTTCGCTTTGCGCGCCGACTCCAGCACCTGTTCAACTTCCATCAACCGCTCGGCTTCCAGCCCGGTTTTGTAGCGCGAGCTTTGCGGGCAATATTTGCAATCTTCCGGACAAGCTCCGGTCTTAATCGACAGCAAAGTGCTGACCTGCACCTGACGAGGATCGAAATGCTGACGATGCACCTGCTGCGCTTCAAACAGCAGATCCAGCAACGGTTTTTCAAATAATTCTGTGACTTGCGACAATGTCCAGCGTGGGCGGTGAGCCATGGGGCTTCTCCAAAACGTGTTTTTTGTTGTTAATTCGGTGTAGACTCGTAAACCTAAATCTTTTCAATTTGGTTTACAAGTCGATTATGACAACGGACGATCTTGCCTTTGACCAACGCCATATCTGGCACCCATACACATCCATGACCTCCCCGCTACCGGTTTATCCGGTGGCGAGCGCCGAAGGTTGCGAGCTAATTTTGTCTGACGGCAGACGCCTTGTTGACGGTATGTCGTCCTGGTGGGCGGCGATCCACGGTTACAATCACCCGCAGCTTAATGCGGCGATGAAATCGCAAATTGATGCTATGTCGCATGTGATGTTTGGCGGTATCACCCATGCGCCCGCCATTGAGCTGTGCCGCAAATTGGTGGCAATGACGCCGCAACCGCTGGAGTGCGTTTTTCTCGCGGACTCCGGCTCCGTAGCGGTAGAAGTGGCGATGAAAATGGCGTTGCAGTACTGGCAGGCCAAAGGCGAAGCGCGCCAGCGTTTTCTGACCTTCCGCAATGGTTATCATGGCGATACCTTTGGCGCGATGTCGGTGTGCGATCCGGACAACTCAATGCACAGCCTGTGGAAAGGCTATCTGCCAGAAAACTTGTTTGCTCCCGCCCCGCAAAGCCGCCTGGATGGTGAATGGGATGAACGCGATATGGTGGGCTTTGCCCGCCTGATGGCGGCGCATCGTCATGAAATCGCCGCAGTGATCATTGAACCGATTGTCCAGGGCGCAGGCGGGATGCGCATGTACCATCCGGAATGGTTAAAACGAATCCGCAAAATGTGCGATCGCGAAGGTATCTTGCTGATTGCCGACGAGATCGCCACCGGATTTGGTCGTACCGGCAAACTGTTTGCCTGTGAACATGCAGAAATCGCGCCGGATATTTTGTGTCTCGGTAAAGCCTTAACCGGCGGCACAATGACCCTTTCCGCCACGCTCACCACGCGCGAGGTTGCGGAAACCATCAGTAACGGCGAAGCCGGCTGCTTTATGCATGGGCCAACTTTTATGGGCAATCCGCTGGCCTGCGCAGCAGCAAACGCCAGCCTGGCGATTCTCGAATCTGGCGACTGGCAGCATCAGGTGGCGGCTATTGAAGGGCAGCTACGCGAGCAACTTGCCCCCGCCTGTGACGCCGAAATGGTTGCCGATGTGCGCGTACTGGGGGCAATCGGCGTGGTCGAAACCACTCGTCCGGTGAATATGGCAGCGCTGCAAAAATTCTTTGTCGAACAGGGTGTCTGGATCCGGCCTTTTGGCAAACTGATTTACCTGATGCCGCCCTATATTATTCTCCCGCAACAGTTGCAGCGTCTGACCGCAGCGGTTAATCGTGCGGTGCAGGATGAAACATTTTTTTGCCAATAACGGGAAGTCAGCGTGAGGGTTTCTGGCTACACTTTCTGCAAACAAGAAAGGAGGGCTCATGAAACTCATCAGTAATGATTTACGCGATGGCGATAAGCTGCCGCATCGTCATGTCTTTAACGGCATGGGTTACGATGGCGATAATATTTCACCGCATCTGGCGTGGGATGATGTTCCTGTGGGAACGAAAAGTTTTGTTGTCACCTGCTACGACCCGGATGCGCCAACTGGCTCCGGCTGGTGGCACTGGGTAGTTGTTAATTTACCCGCGGATACCCGCGTATTACCGCAAGGGTTTGGCTCTGGTCTGGTAGCAATGCCAGACGGCGTTTTGCAGACGCGTACCGACTTTGGTAAAACCGGGTACGATGGTGCAGCGCCGCCGAAAGGCGAAACCCATCGCTACATTTTTACCGTTCACGCGCTGGATGTAGAACGTATTGATGTCGATGAAGGTGCCAGCGGCGCGATGGTCGGGTTTAACGTTCATTTTCACTCTCTGGCGAGAGCCTCGATTACTGCGATGTTTAGTTAATCACTCTGCCAGATGGCGCAATGCCATCTGGTATCACTTAAAGGTATTAAAAACAACTTTTTGTCTTTTTACCTTCCCGTTTCGCTAAAGTTAGTATAAAAAAGCAGGCTTCAACGGATTCATTTTTCTATTTCATAGCCCGGAGCAACCTGTGAACACATTTTCAGTTTCCCGTCTGGCGCTGGCATTGGCTTTTGGCGTGACGCTGACCGCCTGTAGCTCAACACCGCCCGATCAACGTCCTTCTGATCAAACCGCGCCTGGTACCTCTTCTCGCCCGATTCTGTCGGCAAAAGAAGCGCAGAATTTCGATGCTCAACACTATTTTGCATCCCTGACACCAGGTGCTGCAGCGTGGAATCCTTCCCCGATTACCCTGCCTGCACAACCTGACTTTGTTGTCGGCCCGGCGGGTACTCAAGGTGTAACGCATACCACGATTCAGGCGGCGGTAGATGCGGCAATTATCAAGCGTACCAACAAGCGCCAGTATATTGCCGTGATGCCTGGTGAGTATCAGGGAACGGTGTATGTCCCTGCCGCTCCGGGTGGAATTACTCTGTACGGTACAGGTGAAAAACCGATTGATGTGAAGATTGGGCTTTCCCTTGATGGTGGCATGAGCCCTGCCGACTGGCGTCACGACGTCAACCCGCGCGGCAAATATATGCCAGGTAAACCGGCGTGGTATATGTACGATAGCTGCCAGAGTAAACGCAGCGATAGTATCGGTGTTCTCTGCTCTGCGGTCTTCTGGTCACAAAACAATGGCCTGCAACTGCAAAACCTGACCATCGAAAACACGCTGGGCGATAGCGTAGATGCGGGTAACCATCCGGCGGTGGCACTGCGTACTGATGGCGACAAAGTGCAGATCAATAACGTCAACATTCTCGGTCGTCAGAATACCTTCTTTGTCACCAACAGTGGTGTGCAAAACCGTCTGGAAACCAACCGTCAGCCGCGTACTCTGGTGACCAACAGTTACATTGAAGGGGATGTGGATATCGTTTCTGGTCGCGGCGCAGTGGTGTTCGATAACACCGAATTCCGCGTGGTGAACTCCCGTACCCAGCAAGAAGCGTATGTGTTTGCACCGGCTACGCTGTCCAACATTTACTACGGTTTCCTCGCCGTAAACAGCCGTTTCAATGCTTCCGGTGATGGCGTGGCGCAACTGGGCCGCTCGCTGGATGTTGATGCCAATACCAACGGTCAGGTAGTGATCCGTGATAGCGCCATCAACGAAGGTTTTAACACAGCCAAACCGTGGGCTGATGCGGTGATCTCTAATCGTCCGTTTGCGGGTAACACCGGCAGCGTTGATGATAACGACGAAGTACAGCGCAATCTGAATGACACTAACTACAACCGCATGTGGGAATACAATAACCGCGGCGTGGGTAGTAAAGTGGTTGCAGAGGCGAAGAAGTAAAAAAGAAAACCCGATAGTCTGAACCATCGGGTTAATGAAACAGGGCGCTATATTTCATAGCGCCTTTTTTTACATCTGACGGTTTTTATTGAAGTTAATCAAACTACCCGCCTTGATAATCTCGCGCTCTTCAGCAGTCAGACTTTCCATATAGAGCGTAATCTCTGTTACCGGCGCATCTTCATGGATCACATAACCTTTAAACGTCGTACCCGGATTATCCAGCGCTGCTTTAATGCCAGGGATGTAAATGTAATCACCTACGTCAAAGTTCGGTGCTTCCGCCATTTGCAGCGGTAACATCCCCCAGTTGATGACGTTAGAACGGTAGCGTTTAGTCGCGTACTCCTCGGCAATATTCGCCAGACCGCCAATCACACGCTGACAGCTCGCCGCCTGCTCACGCGCAGAACCATCGACTGGTTTCACCGCATAGACCATGCTGCCAATTTCAGTTTGCAGCGGATCAATATGCTCCTGACCAGCAATCTGCTTAATGCGCGCAAACACCTCTGTCAGCTCGCTGACATTTCCCGCCAGACGCTGATTTTCCAGCTCAGCAGTCGCTTTACTTCTGCCAACATAACCTGGATCGCGGCGTGACAGGGTAAACTCCGCCAGACCAATCGGATTTGAACGATAAGAAGAGGTTTCACCGGAAGGAATCAGTTCGTCGGTGGTGGTCACTTCGTCGAGAATCTTCGAGCACACTTTGAGGACGATATTGTCAGTCAGCGCACCCAATTCCGGCCAGTCTTTAATGTTCGGTCCGTAAATCAGCGGTTGCTGGGTCGCCCCTTTCACAAAGCCCTGATAAACACGGTTTTTATACGGCGTTACATCGAAGGCGTACTCCGGCACGTTGTCCCAGCAATCCAGCTCGCTGGCAGAGGTTAAATAGCCACCGTTTGCCGCAGTCGCAGCGATAGAACGAGCGTCCATCAACGCCACCGCTGACATCTGCCCATTGGCTGGCTTAGAGCCTTCGCGATTCGGGAAGTTTCGCGTGGTGTGGCGAATACTCAAACCGTTGTTGATTGGCGTATCGCCCGCGCCAAAGCATGGGCCGCAGAACGCGGTTCTGATGATTGCGCCTGCGCCAATCAAATCTGCTACCACACCTTTTTTGGCGAGATCCATAAACACGGGCTGTGATGACGGGTAAACCGCTAACGAGAAGGTGTCATTGCCACAGGATTGACCGCGCAGTGCATTCGCCGCCGCGATGACGTTTTCGTAGTTACCGCCAGAACAGCCCGCGATAATCCCCTGCTGCACTTTCAGGCGACCATTTTCCACTTTATCCAGCAGCGAGAGTTTGGCTTTACCGTGCGCCACGCGTTCGGACTCAATTTCAATCTCACGCAGAATGTCGGTCAGGTTCTGGTTCAGCGTGTCGATTTCATACACGTTGCTCGGGTGGAATGGCAGCGCAATCATTGGTTTGATGGCGCTTAAATCAACGCTGATGCAGCCATCGTAGTACGCCATTGGTTGAGGGTTAAGTTGGCAGTAATCCTGGCCGCGACCGTGCAGCGCCAGCCAGTTATGGACTTCTTCATCGGTTTGCCAGACAGAACTTAAACAGGTCGTTTCAGTGGTCATCACGTCAACGCTGTTACGGAAATCGGTAGAGAGCGCAGCAACACCGGGACCTACGAATTCCATCACTTTGTTTTTGACGTAGCCGTTTTTGAACACGGCACCGATGATAGCCAGCGCCACATCCTGTGGCCCCACATACGGCGCTGGTTTTCCGGTCAGATGCACCGCAACCACGCCCGGATAGTCGATATCCCAGGTGTCATTAAGCAGCTGTTTTACCAACTCACCGCCGCCCTCACCGACTGCCATTGTCCCTAATGCACCGTAACGGGTATGGCTGTCTGACCCGAGGATCATTTTGCCGCCGCCTGCCATCATCTCACGCATATATTGATAGATGACCGCAATGTGCGGAGGCACAAAAATACCACCATAACGCTGGGCCGCCGATAAACCAAAAACATGGTCATCACCGTTAATAGTGCCGCCGACGGCGCAGAGTGAGTTATGGCAGTTGGTCAGCACATACGGCAGCGGGAAACGTTCCATACCGGACGCTTTAGCGGTCTGTACAATACCAACAAAGGTAATATCGTGAGAGGCTAATGAATCAAACTTAATTTTAAGTTTATCCATATTTCCGGACGTATTATGAGAAGAGAGAATAGACCAGGCAATAGTGCCTTTTTTGGCTTCTTCTTTTTTAATTTCGCCGGTGAAATGTTCTTCGGCAATTATTTCGTTATTACTGGCGAGAAACACGCCTTTTTCAGATAACTTGATCATCAAATGCTCCAGATATCTGCGAACCGTGAAGTGCGCAGAAAGATAATAAATGGATATACTCTAAATAATTCGAGTTGCAGGAAGGCGACAAGCGAGTGAATCCCCAGGAGCTTACATAAGTAAGTGACTGGGGTGAGCGAACGCAGACGCAGCACATGCAACTTGAAGTATGACGAGTATATTTACAGCATGTTCCAGCCGATCAGCATATTCCACCACCACACGCCGAGGGTGATATGCACCAGGAAGGTTAATATCGTCAGTACCGCACCGACCAACCACCAGGATTTAATATCGTTGTAACCCACGCCAAAGATGACCGGACCTGCCGCGCCGCCATAGTGAGTAACCATGCCGCCATAGGAGTTAGAGAACAACAGTGCCAGCGCGGTTAACATTAACGGTGCGCCGGAGACGTTCGCCAGCATGGCAAATACCGGTAACATGGCAACGATATAGGCACTACCAGAAGCGAAGAAATAACGCACGATGATGCTGAGGAAAATAATAACGAAGAAAGCAACGTTACCGTGACCATCAAATGCCAGGTTATTTTTAAAGACTTCAGCTAACCATTCGAAGAATTTAACTTTCGATAATAAGGAGCTTAAGCCGATAATACCGCCGTACCAGATTAAGGTATTCCAGCCGCCTTTATTTTTAACCACGTCTTCCCAGGTAACGATACCCAGCAGCAGCATAGTTGCCATAACAACGATTGCCACGGTGGATTCATCAACCCCCAGAGACTTACTGAAAATCCAGCCCAGCAGCGCCAGCACAAAGACACCGAGCAGCATTTTTTCGCGGATTTTCATCGGTCCCAGTTCGGCAAGGCCCGCTTTAGCGATGGTTTTGTTATCCACCTTCTTAATTTCTGGTGGATACATGGTGTAAATCACCAGCGGGGTGACCAGCAGCATAATGATGCCAGGCAATCCGGCGGCTAGCGCCCATCCACCCCAGCTAATTTGCAGGTGCAGAATGTCGTTGATCATTTTCAGCGCCAGAATGTTCCCCGCCATTGCGGTAAAGAACATATAGCTGGTGGTTTTGGTGACCATGTAAATGGACATCATCAGGTAATGTCCGACACGACGCGGACTTTTTTCCGGTTCTGACCCCAAAGCCACCGCCACGCTGTTGATGATCGGTAACACAATGCCGCCCGCACGCGCGGTGTTAGACGGTGTTGCCGGAGCCAGTACCAGATCGAGAAATACCGTAACGTAACCCAGACCCAGGGTAGTGCTACCAATTTTACCAATCAGCAGATAGGCAATACGTTTACCTAAGCCTGTGGTTACAAACGCGGCGCTTAAAGTAAACGCAGAAAACACCAGCCAGGTGGTACCGGAAGAGTAACCGCTTAATACGGCGGTGGTCTTAAACGCACCGTCGGATAAGTTACCGACCACCACCATAGAGGCAGCAACGGCAATTAACAGTACGACAGGTTCCGGGAAAGGCTTGATAACCAGCCCCACAATGGCCGCCAGGTAAATACCAAAAAGCACCCACGCCAGTTCGCTTAATCCTGCTGGAGCTGGCATAAAGCCAATAATACATGGGATTGCTAATATCAGAATTAGCTTCCATAACGATTTCTTATTCATTTAATATCCTGTTCTTTCTGTATGACTCATACAGAATTCCTTTATTGATTGTCATTATCACGACAACAAAATTTTTCAGGGAAGATAAACTTCACCGGAAAATATTTTTCTGGTCGTCCGAATAACAGATGCGCGTAACGTCGTGGCATCCTGACCTTCATTACTTAAATGAACGTCGAGCGCACCACTGGGGTGTTCAATATTGATATTGCCGTATCCTACAGAAGGGACGATTTGTCGGGTGACGGTGCCTTCCAATGCACAACTACTGGAAATGGCAATAGCACCGGTTATCGCCAAAGCGCGATGGCAAGAATGCGGCATAAAATAACGCACATTAATTGCCCCGCCTTTCTGCGCTGGAGAAATAAGTACAGGTTTAGGGATAACCATATTACTGACATCGCCTAAGCCCATTGCTTTACCCGCTTGTAGACGGATAGATTCAATGCGGGCTAATAATGCTTTGTCGGCATCCAGCTCTGCCGGTAATTCATAGCCTGTTTTTCCCAGATATTCAGCAGGAATAATGACAATTGGCATCGCCATATCGATACAGGTCACCGGGACATCGTCAAAATAATCAATCTGATTATCTGTCGGGAAGACTTTTCCGGTTTTGGTTCCGGCGGCATTCAGGAAAGTGAGCGCAACCGGTGCGGCAGTACCCGGTACGCCGTCAATTCTTGCGCTACCCTCGTACTCGACAACACCATTTGGCGTTTGCACATCAGCTTCGATGAACGTACCCGTATTGACGTTGCGGATACGTACGCGGGTAACTGGCGAAGTCGCTGCAATCAAACCATTTTCAATGGCGAATGCCCCAACGCCAGACAGCATATTGCCGCAGTTAGGCGTGGTATCGACACGTTGCTCATGGACGATAACTTGAGCAAACAGATAATCGACATCTGCACGCGGATCGCTGGAGCGGCTAATAATGGCGACTTTACTGGTCAGCGGATTACCGCCGCCAATACCGTCAATTTCCAGATCGTTACCGGAACCCATAATTGCCATCAATATTTTATCGCGCTGCGTTTGATCTTCGGGTAGATGTTCCGCTAACAGGAACGCGCCCCTCGAGGTTCCACCTCGCATCATCACGCAGGGTATTTTTTTCATAATAATGCCCTCAATTTAAAAACATAACTTATTGCGATATGGTTACATTAAGGGCAAAGCATCTCTAATGACTTTAGCTCAACGATTAATAACATTTTTTCATTAATTTAAGTTGGCTAAATGCAATTAAAATTTTTAACGGTCAGCCACCCAAAATCGACGCTTCCATTTTCCGGAGTAATAATGAAGCATGAATTATCAAGTATGAAGGCATTTGTCATACTGGCAGAGTCCAGTTCATTTAACAATGCCGCTAAATTACTCAATATTACGCAACCTGCATTAACGCGAAGAATAAAAAAGATGGAGGAAGATTTACATATCCAACTATTTGAGCGTACAACTCGCAAGGTTACGTTAACAAAAGCAGGAAAAAGGTTGCTCCCGGAGGCGCGGGAATTAATAAAAAAATTCGATGAAACACTTTTTAATATTCGTGATATGAATGCTTATCATCGTGGTATGGTGACGTTAGCGTGTATTCCGACCGCAGTATTTTATTTTTTACCGCTGGCAATCGGTAAATTTAATGAGCTGTATCCCAATATTAAAGTGCGGATTCTGGAACAAGGCACGAATAATTGCATGGAATCGGTGCTGTGTAACGAATCAGACTTTGGCATAAACATGAACAACGTCACAAATTCATCCATCGATTTTACCCCACTGGTCAACGAGCCGTTCGTGCTGGCCTGTCGGCGTGACCATCCATTGGCCAAAAAGCAGCTTGTAGAATGGCAGGAGTTAGTGGGTTACAAAATGATTGGCGTACGCTCCTCCAGCGGCAACCGACTGTTGATAGAACAACAGCTAGCCGACAAGCCCTGGAAGCTGGACTGGTTTTACGAAGTGCGTCATCTTTCGACGTCATTAGGACTGGTGGAGGCAGGACTGGGGATTTCGGCGCTTCCAGGCCTGGCAATGCCCCATGCGCCCTATTCTTCGATTATTGGTATCCCACTGGTGGAACCCGTTATACGTCGGACATTGGGGATTATTCGCCGCAAAGATGCCGTGCTTTCTCCGGCAGCTGAACGCTTTTTTGCCTTGCTGATTAATTTGTGGACTGACGATAAAGACAATTTGTGGACCAATATCGTCGAACGCCAGAGACATGCGTTACAGGAGATAGGTTAATACACCGGCGCAGGAGAGACTGCGCCGGGTAAATCAGCGGTTAGTGTGCGTTAACCACCACCCACATTGGTCCCTGCCCGACCGCATAGCGGCCTTTTTCATGCAGTAGCCCCTGCTCGCCAACAATTTCGTATACCGAGATGTGGTGAGATTTTTGCCCGGCGGCAATCAGATACTTGCCGCTGTGATCAACATTGAAGCCGCGCGGCTGGGTTTCCGTTGGCTGGAAGCCTTCTTTACTCAACACGCTGCCATCTTCCGAAACGCTGAAAACGGTAATCAGGCTGGCGGTACGGTCGCAGGCGTATAAATGACGACCATCCGGGGTGATATGAATATCAGCCGCCCAACGGGTGTCGGAGAAGTTTTCCGGCATCATATCCAGCGTCTGGACACATTCGATATTGCCGTGCGGATCTTTCAGTTCCCAGACATCCACTGAGCTGTTTAACTCATTGACGCAATACGCATATTGTTCGTTTGGATGGAATACCATATGACGCGGGCCGGCCCCTTCAACGGTAGTCACTTCCGCAGGGTCCTGCGCCACCAGATGACCATCCTCGCTGACAGTAAACAGGCAAATGCGATCCTGCTTTAATGCCGGAACCCACAACGTACGGTTGTCCGGTGAGATATTGGCGGAATGGCAACCGTCCAGCCCCTCGACCACATCGACGACGCCCACTGGCAGGCCATCTTCCAGACGCGTTACGCTCACGTTACCCGCATTGTAAGAACCTACAAAGACAAACTGCCCCTGGTGATCGGTGGAAATATGCGTCGGACTACCCGGCAGCGCAGACTCTGCGGCAAAGGTCAGCGCGCCATCGTCCGGGGCGATACGATACGCCAGGACGCGAAACTCAGGGCGAACACCAACATAGAGATAACGTTTGTCCGGGCTGACCACCATCGGCTGCACCTGCCCCGGCACATCGACAACCTGTGTCAGCGTCAGTGCGCCTTCATGATTCAGGTTCCAGACGTGAATTTGCTGGCTCTCAGGGCTGGCGATATAAACTGTTTGCTTCATGAATGCTCCTTTGCATTTAGCAACTGACTGTAACAGCTAAAATTAGTCGCTTTTGGCGGTGAATGCTGAATTAAAACGCAGAATTTTGTCCGATAGTGGTATCGTTGTACCATTCGCGCAGACGAAAATTCTTAACCTTAATCTGGAATACGCCATGACCACACGCGTGATTGCTCTCGACTTAGACGGCACCTTATTGACCCCGAAAAAGACCTTGCTTCCATCATCGATAGAAGCCCTGGCCCGCGCTCGCGAAGCAGGCTATCAATTAATCATCGTCACAGGTCGCCATCACGTCGCTATTCATCCTTTTTATCAGGCGCTGGCGCTGGATACACCTGCTATTTGCTGTAATGGCACCTATTTGTATGATTATCATGCAAAAACCGTGCTGGAAGCGGACCCAATGCCCGTTAAT
>ULSH01011872.1_pt1 | contig 33929 bp, 22 predicted proteins | sample 1956151 | NCBI WGS metagenome assembly ULSH01 (sample SAMEA4835702, study PRJEB28245) | human gut metagenome | biome: gut microbiome; material: fecal sample | place: Denmark | collected 2008 | reverse complement strand
CAGAAGCGGCCGCCGAACTCGACGCTCTCATAACGTCGGACTGCGCCGACGCAGAAGCATGGTATCTCAGGGGTAAGCTATGGTGGAAGACGGGAAACAGATCCGAAGCCATGACCTGTTATTCGCGCTCACTGGCTCTCGACAGTGAGAGTCCGGCAAAATACGCGCTAACCCAGGCGAAGGATATAGCGGATTTCTTCAACCCCGACCTGCTGAATCCTTAGAGCCGGTTCGATAATAAATATTATCGAACCGGCTCTTAGATTATTTGTCGAGCGACTCGAATTTCGAGTGCTGGCTCTTGAATTCGGGAACGAGAGCTTTCATCGAGGCGACTATTGTCATGTCATCGGCCGTAAGCGCCAGCTCAACCATGCTTGCGATGCATTCGCTGACTTCTCCGTAGTCATATTCGCGCACCTTGGCGATCTTGATTTTACGGTTGAATGTGGGGAGGGTGATTTCCTTATCGTTAAGGACTTCCTCATAGAGTTTCTCCCCGTCACGCAGGCCGGAATATTTGATCTCGATATTCTTGGCTCCGCTCATTTTGATCATTCGGCGCGCAAGGTCGGCTATACGGACCGGCTTACCCATGTCGAACACGAAAATCTCTCCGCCTTTACCCATTGTACCGGCCTCAAGCACAAGCTTGCACGCCTCGGGAATAAGCATAAAGAAGCGGATTATGTCGGGATGCGTTACCGTCACAGGACCGCCGGCCTTGATCTGACGCTCAAACAGAGGTATGACGGAGCCGTTGGATCCGAGAACGTTGCCGAAACGGGTTGTGATGAACGCCGTTTTGCCCTTTATCTTGCCGTCCTTTATGGCTTTGTCGAGCGCCTGGACATAAATCTCGCATATACGCTTTGAACAGCCCATGACGTTCGTCGGATTAACCGCTTTGTCAGTGGAGACCATGACGAACTTGCGGGTTCCGTATTTCACGGCAAGGTCAGCGATGACACGGGTTCCATAGACATTGTTACGGATGCTTTCGTAGGGATTGTCCTCCATCATGGGGACATGCTTGTAGGCTGCTGCATGGAACACGTATTCCGGCTTGAACTGGCTGAACAGTTCCTCCATGCGGCTTTCGTTAGCAATGTCGCTCACAATCGTGGCGGCAGGGATATCGGGCCATTCGCGCGCCATCATGAGGCGGATGTCGTGGAGAGGCGTCTCGGCCTGATCGATCAGCAAGAGTTCTCCGGGGCCGAACGACGCAACCTGACGAACCATTTCAGAACCAATGCTGCCGGCCGCACCGGTGATCATTATGCGTTTGCCCTGAAGCTGATCGGCAACGGCCGTCATGTCTATTTCGATTTTGTCGCGAGGCAGAAGATCCTCCACGTTGACCTCTTTCAGCTGGGTATAGTTGATCTCGCTCTTTCCGTCCCATTCCTGGGCCGAAGGGAACATCATGATCCTTATACCGCCCTCTATGAGATGATTGACCATCGTTTCATTCCGGCGGAAAGCATCGCTTTTCAACGGCGAAACGAGAAGAGTGGTGGCATGGCTCTTTTTCATCTCTTCGACAAGATGCTCGTCATTGGGATATACCTTCACGTCCATCAGACGTTTGCCGATCATGTCGGTTCCGTCGGAAATGAATCCTGAGATAACGTAGGGAGAAGAGGCTGAAGAGTTTATATTCTTTGCGATAGCCACGCCTCCGTTGCGCACACCGTAGATGAATACGGGCTGATTGCGGGTGGAATGTGTGGTAGTATCATAGAGAGTCTTCACCCATATCCTGACAGCCCACATAAGCGCGAGAGCGATGATGGCTGAGAAGCCCATGTCGGAAAAACGCATAGGCATAAGCCATTCAAGGCTGTTGAAATCCAACACACGCTGGCAAAAAACATCTATGGCACATCCGAAAAGGACGGCAAACGCGATTCTGCGCAGATCCACGAAAGAGGAGAACCTTATGATGCCTGAATATGTGCGGAAAATTCTGAATCCCACGACGTAGGGAATCAGATAGAAGAGACATGTGCGCGCTACAGCCGTAAAATTACTCAGAGTAAAGAAAAACCCGTGGTTGAGCCCATATACAAGCAGCATAGAGGCCAAAATGAAACAACTGTCAAGCAACAGAATGCTCCAGTAAGGGAGCGACTGACGAGAAAAATAGTGTGTCGCAGCGCTTTGAATTATTGGCATGACTAATAATACTATATATTAACCGCAAATATAAACATAAAGAAACTTAAAAACAAGTCCATTTTAGTCAAGGACCGCCAATAGGGAGAGGTAAAATGTTGATTTTCAATAGATTAGATAGCAACACTTTATAATGAAGCCATTGACAGATCCGATAGATCATATCGACAACTCTCTGCGAGTTCGCGGAGGTAGCCGACTTGCTTCAGACGGTGCAGGTCAGTGCCGAAACAGGTGTACATCCCTTTTTTCAGCAACTGCTTGGATTTGGCCTGAGCCGTCTTGCCGTAAAATCCGGTGAGAGAAAGTATGTTCAACTGGAGCCTGACATCGTTGGCGACGTGGCGCTGATAGTCCTCAGGCCCCATATAGACATATCGTTCGGGATGGGCGAGAAGAGGGAAAAAGCCTTTCTTTTTTATTTTTGAGAAAATATCGTCGAGTCCTGCGGGAGGAGTGAAATATGAGGTTTCGACGAGAATATGATCGCCGCGCTCGCCTATGGGGAGAAGCACGTCGTTCTCATATCGGGCCAGGAAAAGCTGATCAAGCATGTTCTCTGCCGCCAGATTCAGCTTTATAGGGCCCTTGTAAGCATCGCAGAGTTCCTTGAACCGGGTTTTGAGAGCTTCGGGTTCATTGGGAACGTCCTCCATTATATGCGGAGTAAGCCACAGATTTCTGAATCCGAGTTTCTCATATTCGTCGAGGATTGCGAGAGAATCATCCATTGTCCTCACCCCGTCATCAACCCCGGGAAGGATATGGGAATGATAGTCTGTCGCGCCCTCGAAAGGAGAGACGGCAGGTTTGCTCCTGAATATATCGAATATAGACATCTGGACAGGTAATTATTTATCCACGTTATAGTGCTTGTAATCGCCGTAACCGTAGCCGTAACCATAGCCGTACTTGTGGCCATAGCGGGAGGTGCCGGAAAGAGTGCCGTTAAGCACGAGACCCATATTCTTGAATTTCTTCTCCGAATACAGACGGTCGATTTCGGGGACCATGACACGCTCGAGAAGGCCGGCACGGACAACGAAGATCGTTCGATCGACAAGTGTCTCGATGATCTGGGCGTCAGCCATCATCTCGATCGGCGGACAGTCGATGATCACATAATCATATTCTGTTCTCAGCTTGGCCAGAAGATCGGCGAACGTATTGCTTTCAAGGAGTTCCGCAGGGTTGGGCGGGATAGTTCCTACAGGAAGTACCGAGAGCTTCTTGATATCGTCACTGTGGACTATGACAGAATCGACGTTATCGACACCTCCGATGAGATAGTTGGCAAGACCCTTGGAGGGAGAGCCTACATATTGCGATGTCGAGCAATGGCGCATGTCGCCGTCTATCACAAGAACTTTTTTGTTTCTGATAGCGAGAGCCGCACCGAGGTTCATGGCAATGAAGCTCTTTCCGGAACCCGGATTGAAAGATGTGATCATTATCATACTGCAGTTGCCGTCGGCTTTGGCAAGGAATCCGAGATTGGTACGCAACACACGGAAAGCCTCGTTGACCATGTCGCGGCTGCCGGGACGAACGGAGATCTTGTTCTTGATGACTTCGCCCTTCTTGGCCTTGACCATCGGGATTTCACCGATGAACGGCACTGCGAGACCTTCGAGGTCCTTGCGGCCGCGGATCTTAGTGTCGGTGAGGACGCGGAGGTATGTAACTCCGAAGGGAATCACGAGTCCGAGAATAAACGCGATCGCAAGCACGTGGAGCTTTACGGGCGATGTCGGTGTGTCAAGACCGCCGGGACGGGTGATGACCTGAGTGTTATAGGTTTTAAACGCCTGAGTCAATTCGTTTTCCTCACGTTTCTGCAGAAGAAAGAGATAGAGTTCCTCTTTTACTTTCTGCTGACGCTCCATGGAAAGAAGCGAAATTGCCTGAGTGGGGCTCGATGCGATCTGAGCGGTAGCCATGCTCTTGCTGCCCTGAAGATTGCGGATCTGAGTGTCAAGAGAGGTGATCTCATTGTCGATGGCAGCAATAAGGGCGGTGCGCAGACCTGCGATCTGTGCGTCAAGATCCATCACTACGGGATGAGCGTCGGAAGAGTTGGAGGCAAGCTGGTTGCGTTCGAGCATTTTGGTGTTATATTCGCCTATGCTTGTCTCAATAGCCACATTGCCTATTCCGGAGTTGACGGGAAGAACATGGTTCTTGTTCGACTCGCTGGAAAGGTAATTACGCATGTAGCGCGTCATCTGGAGCTTGCTGTTGAGCTGCAGAAGCTGCTCGTCAGCCTGTTTGCTCTGCTCCATATACATTCTGGCGGTCTCGCTCACGTCAGGAATGAGGTGTTCGCTCTGATATGAGGAGATGTCCTTATCCACATGTCCGAGTTCGGTCTCGATGACGCCGAGACGCTCGTTGATGAACTTCGATGTGCTGACAGTCGAAAGGTTGCGGTTCTCGAGCCACTTTTCATTATAGACGCTTATGACGGCGTTGATTATGTCTTCCGCACGTTGGGTCGAAGGGTCGCTGACAGAAATGTTTATCGTATTGCCCTTGTCATTCTTGTGATCGATGTTCATTTCTTTGGAGAAAGCTGGCACAGCGACCTTCATGGGCATTCTGTCAAAATGTATGTCGTATTCTTTTCCGGGAACGTAGTATGGCGTGGCTTTCACCTCTATGGCTCCTGCGGAAGTCTTGACGGTTCCGCCGAGACGGGCTTTGGAGGCGCCGATGATGCGCTGATCCTTTTTATCGACCAGGACATCGGATATTTCAAACGTTCCGTCCTTGTTAACCTCAATGTCGAAAGAGGCGCCTTCGTTTTCAGTGAGAGCGAGCATGGTCACACTGACCGGAAGTGTCGGACCGTAAAGTATTTCCGAGCGAAAATCGCCGGGTTCGGTATAAGTCTTGTTCAGCGAAAGGCGCTTGACGACTTCCTCCATCACGTCGGGCGACTGGAGTTTGTTGACTTCATCGACGATATTGTTGTGAGTCTGCAGAAGTCCCATGTCGGCAAAGGCATCCAGACTTGCGGGAGCAGATTTCCCCTGCGTCTCGTCCTTGATCACGACCGCAGCGGTGCGGGTATATACCGGAGTTGCGCGGGCAAGATAAAGTAACGCAAGGCCTATGCAGACTGCCAGAGACAGCAATATCCATGGCCAGCGTTTGAGAGTCAGAGAAATGACTTCGGTAATTTTAACCTGCTCTACGGCTGACTGCCGTTCAGTTTTTTCAGCGTATTCCGATTCCATTATTTGTTGCTTATCTTATGATCAATGCTGTTACTGTTGTCAGAAGCGATGCCACGGAAATCCAGAACGAAGGCGAAAGCACGGTGTTACCGGTCGATGTGGCCTGACGTTTCTTCGTGTCGTTGGGATCTATGTAGATGACATCATTCTGCTGCACGTAATATGCCGGCGACTGCATGAGCTGGTCGGTCTTGGTGAGGTCGAGACGGTAGGCTACGTTCTGGCCGTTGTCTTCACGGACAACGAGCACGTTCGTGCGCACGCCGGTGATGTTCAGGTCGCCTGCCTTGCTTATGGCCTGAAGGATGGTCATGTTGTCGCGGTCTATTTCATATTCGCCGGGACGGGCCACGTCACCAAGCACGGCGACTTTGGCATTCTGGAAATTGACCGATACCACGGGGCTCTTCAGCTGCTCGCGTTCAACGAGCTGCTTTTCTATCATCGAGGCGACTTCGGTCCTGGTCATTCCCGCGATATGCAACTTTCCCAAGACGGGGAAATTGATGAATCCATCGGGAGAGACGGTGTAGTCCGCTGTCTGATAACTCGAGTTTCCGCCCTGACCTATGCGACCCTGATATATCGGAAGGTTGAACACTTCGGCGAGCTTCGGGTCCTTGGCATTCACAATGATCGAGATGCGGTCATCGGGCTCGATGGTGATACGACGCTCCGGACGGACAGCCTGTGACTGGCCGTTTTCCATTCCCTGAAGATAAGTGACATCCTTGGGAGTAGAACAAGAGCTGAGAAGCAAAGCGACACCTGACAATATCGCCATCAGACTTTTGGTTATATTCATACTAAAGATTTAACAAATTTTAATTCAGTTCTTCTATATAAAACAAACAAATGTGTACTGCACTGTTTACACAAAATCTGAAAGACATGCGGGGCGGAACCCGCTGTGTCATTCAGGCTCAAATCAATTGCTCTGCTCATAAGGCTATTTCCACGTTCTTGTAAAACGCTTCACTCCTTAATATAACCATTCAGCCAACATCCGATCAATACGCTCATCAACAGCTATTTGCATGCCGCAGCTGTTGGAGCGGCGATTATCAACCTTGAATTTCTGGCCATCACTGGAACATCAGAGGAATTATTTGCAAACCGAATGCCTATATGCAATAGGCGCTGGTTGGACAAAATCCGGTTGCAAAGATAATGTTTTAAATAAACATACGCAACATTGTTACATTTTAATGGATATTTTCACAAATATTCCCCCAAAATATCCAACCGGCTATAAAAAAGGCCGTTTAAAACGGCCTTTTCAATATCATGTAGCGTATATGGTTACTGCACCGGAACGTAGGGCGCGTTCTGCTTCATCGAGGGGTCGAAAAGAGAATTGAGAATCCGGGCCAGACGTAGGCCGCCGCGCAGAAGCTGCTGCTCCACCGTGGGAGTCCAGTCGGCCACCTCGTTGTAGCTGATTTTGCTTCCTGCAGGCATTTCGCGGTAGATGACCGTAGCTATGTTGAGCGTTTCCTTGGCCCAATCATCGAAAGAACCGTCGGCCACCGCCGAAACATCCTCTTCAGGCAGAATGTCAAGAATCTCGGCCCACTCGCTGTAGCTCCATTTATGTCCGCCTTCAAGAATGCTTGAATCCCAGACCGAATGCAGATTGGTGTCACGGCCGAAAAACTTGACGCCGACACGGTTTGCCCCCAGATCGGTAGCATGGCCCATGTGCATCGGCTGATGGAGGTCGCCGGTGATGTGCACGAGTATCTTTAGAGCCAGAGCCGCATCCTCTTTGCTGACGGAGGGATCAGACAGTTTCTCGATCTGCGCGCGCATTGCCGTCACGACATCGCCCGACGGATTGGCCGGGGCTTCCTCATAGCGGACTCCTTCATCAACATTCTTGTAGTGCCAGGTCTTGGTATAGGCATATTCCGGAGTGTGACTCGCGTTGTCAAGCCAGTTGGCCCAATAGATGATAGACCGCCCGTCGAGAATGGAATCGATGGCAGACTTGGCGGTCGGGGTCAGATGGCGCTCGGCTATTTTCGCAATCGCATCGTGTCCCTTCTGTCCCCAGGCATAAGCCATGGCGACACACACTGTTAAAAAGACAGAAACAAAATAGAAACGTTTCATTGAAATGATGATATAATGAACTATTTTAAACTTATTTCAAAATGTTAATTCAGAACTGACGGAAACCTTCGGCTTTACCATTTGCAATAAGTTTAAATCAGTTCAATATTGAATTCGACCTACAAATTTAAAAATAAGCTGCCAAAAGAGCCAGCCGATTGCAGGATTGTAAAAATATTGTTATAATTTTGTAGCGCTGATTCAATAACTTTGCCAAATCAGAACATACGAAAACAGATTAAAACGTAGAAAAGATGCAGAAAGTACGCCCTAAGAAAGCCCTTGGCCAACATTTCCTGACCGATCTGTCGATAGCCCGACGCATTGCGGCAACGCTTGACGATTACCGCGGACTGCCGGTCATTGAAGTTGGTCCGGGAATGGGTGTGCTGACCCGATTTCTTCTCGAAGAGGGCCACGACGTAAAGGTTGCCGAGATCGACACCGAAAGCATAGCCTACCTGCGCCGCGAATTTCCGGTCCTCGACCGGGAAGGCCGGATACTCGAAGGCGATTTTCTGCAGATGAATCTTGACGAGACAGAACCGGGTACAGGGCCTTTCTGCGTGATAGGCAACTACCCCTACAACATCTCCTCGCAGATTTTTTTCCATGTTCTGGACTACAAAGACCGCATCGTGTGCTGCTCCGGAATGTTGCAGCGCGAAGTGGCCGAACGTCTCGCCGCGCGCCCGGGAACAAAGGCGCGCGGAATCCTGAGCGTGCTGCTTCAGGCGTGGTATGACGTGGAATATCTTTTCACAGTCAGTGAAAACGTGTTCAATCCGCCTCCTAAAGTGAAAAGCGGCGTCATAAAAATGACCCGCAACGAAGTGACCGCTCTCGGATGTGACGAAAAGCTTTTCCGCACTGTCGTTAAGACCTCCTTCGGCCAGCGGCGCAAAACCCTGCGCAATTCCATACGGGGCCTTATTCCCGCCGGCTCTCCGATGCCCGACAGCGACCTGATGGCGCTCCGTCCCGAACAGCTTTCTGTCGGGGACTTCATAGAACTGACCAACCTCATCACAAGATTGCGTGAAGAATGAAAGAATTCACCGACGAATATATCCAGAATCTGCGTTCGATCATTGCCGCCGGCGATGAGGAAAGCGCACGCCGCGAACTTGCCGACCTCCACCCGGCCGACATAGCCGAACTGTATCAGGACCTCGATCTGGAGGAAGCGGAATTCCTCTACAAGCTGCTCGACGAGGAGACAGCCGCTGACGTGGTCATGGAACTCGACGAGGAAGACCGCCGGAAGCTCCTCTCCAACATGGACGCGGAGGACATCGCCAAGCAGTTCATCGACCACCTCGACGTGGACGACGCCGTTGACCTCATCCAGGAACTCGACGAGGAGGACCGCGACGAGATCCTTTCACACATTGACGACGTCGAACAGGCCGGTGACATCATCGACCTTCTGAAATATGACGAGGACACCGCCGGCGGTCTTATGGGCACGGAGATGATCGTCGTGAACGAAAACTGGAGCATGCCGGAGTGCATCAAGGAGATGCGTATGCAGGCTTCGGAGATGGACGAGATATATAATGTGTATGTGGTCGATGACGACAACAAGCTCCGGGGCATACTGCCGCTGAAGAAGCTCATCACGGATCCGTCAGTGTCGAAGGTCAAGCGCGTCATGGAGGAAGACCCTGTCTCCGTGAAAGCCGACACGCCGATCGACGAGGTGGCGCTCGATTTCGAGAAGTATGACCTTGTGGCCATGCCGGTTGTCGATTCCATAGGGCGTTTGCTCGGGCGCATAACCTTCGACGACGTCATGGACCAGGTCCGCGAATCGCAGGAACGCGACTACCAGCTCGCCTCAGGTATCTCGAGCGACGTCGATGCCGACGACTCCGTGTTCGCCCAGACAAAGGCACGCATTCCATGGCTTCTGATCGGAATCCTTTCGGGTATTCTCGCATCGCTCATCCTCACCGGCTTCGAGGACCAGCTGGCGGCCGTCACGGCGCTGGCGCTCTTCATTCCGGTTATTGGCGGCACGGGAGGAAATGTCGGCGTCCAGGCATCGGCCATCGTCGTGCAGGGTCTTGCCAACGGTTCACTCGATGTCAGGGAATTCACGCGTCAAATATGGAAAGAGGTGGTCATAGGTCTGCTTAACGCCACTGTGCTGACCGCTGTCATATTCGTCTATAACCTGATCATGCTTCCCGGAGAATTCGCTGTCACTATAAGCGTGGCCACGTCGTTGTTCTGCGTCGTCATGTTCGCCTCGATTCTGGGCACTCTTGTTCCGATGACGCTCGAGAAGCTGCATATAAACCCGGCCCTCGCCACCGGACCCTTCATCCAGATCAGCAACGACCTCGTCGGCATTATAATATATGTGGAAATCGCCACATTCTTCCTCAGGATTCTCAGTTGAAAAATTTAACAAAAAAAATTCTGACATAGCTATTGGCGTTTCGCACAAAAATTGTAATTTTGCGCCATCAAAAAATTAACGTCGCGGAAGAGACAGACATCCTGCAACAATGGAAGAAATCTTGTTCACAAAGATGCATGGTCTTGGCAATGATTACATTTATATCTATTGCCCCGCTGAAACTCCCTCTGACATCGCCGACCTCTCCCGGGAAATGAGCCTGCAGCATTTCGCTGTGGGTTCCGACGGTATAATCCTCATTCTTCCTTCGGAAAAGGCCGATTTCATGATGCGCATCTTCAATGCCGACGGCTCGGAGGCCCGCATGTGTGGCAACGGCATCCGTTGTGTGGGAAAATATGTCCGTGACCGCGGGCTGACCGACAAGACCTCACTTGACATAGACACGCTCTCGGGCATAAAACATCTGGAGCTTCATCTCGGCGACGACGGAAAGGTCGATACAGTTTCCGTCGATATGGGCCGGGCGGCGACCGTAGCCGATGTTCTTCCCTCCGAAGAAATGATCGACGCGGAAATCGCGACATCAGAAGGCCCCCTCAGGCTGACGGCAGTCTCCATGGGAAATCCCCACGGCGTTGTCTTTGTAGATTCACCGGACACGACCGATGTCCACGGTCTCGGGCGTGAGCTCGAAATGAATCCCGTCTGGCCCGAACGCGCCAACATCGAATTCGCTGCCGTCACGTCGCCCCATGACATAACCATGCGCGTCTGGGAACGCGGATCTGGCGAAACGATGGCCTGCGGCACCGGTGCCTGCGCCACTGCCTTCGCCGCCATACTGACAGGGCGCTGCGCCTCCCCGGTCACGGTGAGACTCCTCGGCGGCTCTCTCGACATAGCCGTCGGGCCCTCCGGCGAAGTCACCATGACGGGCCCCGCAACAACAGTCTTCGAAGGGCGCTACTTCCGCCCCGACAAGCGAACCCGATAAAAATTCTGAACGATATGATAAAAGTCAACGACAATTTCACGCTTCTCTCTCCCTCCTACCTCTTTTCGGATATAGCAAAGAAAGTGTCGGACTACCGCCGTGAGCATCCCGATGCCGACATAATCAGGATGGGCATTGGCGATGTGACACGTCCCGTCTGTGCCGCCGCAGTCGAAGCCTTGCGCCGCGCTGCCTCCGACGAGAGCCATGCCGATACTTTCCACGGCTACGGACCGGAACAAGGCTATGAAATTCTCCGCAAAGCCATCGCCGTCCACGATTATCTGGAAAGAGGCATCGATATCTCGCCCGACGAGATTTTCATCAGCGACGGAGCCAAGAGCGACACCGGAAACATCGGCGACATCCTTTCGACTGACTGCCGGGTAGCCGTGACCGACCCGGTATATCCGGTATATGTCGATACGAACGTGATGGCCGGCCGCGCTGGCACTCCCCTCGCCGACGGCCGATGGAGCCGCCTCGAATATCTGCCGTGCACGGCTGAAAACGGCTTCTGTCCGCCCCTGCCCGTCACCGACCCCGACGTCATCTATCTCTGTTTCCCCAATAATCCGACCGGCACCGCGCTCACCCGCGCACAGCTTCGCCCTTGGGTCGAATATGCACTGAGCCATAACGCCCTGCTGCTTTTCGACGCCGCCTACGAGGCCTACGTCAGCGAACCCGACATTCCGCGCTCGATCTATGAGATTCCCGGCGCCGAAAAGTGTGCCATAGAATTCCGCAGTTTCTCGAAGACCGCCGGATTCACAGGCCTGCGCTGCGGCTACACCATAGTGCCGCGCACCCTCAACGGAACCGACAGCACGGGCCACACCGTCAGCCTCCACCATCTATGGCTGCGGCGCCAGTCAACCAAGTTCAACGGCGCCAGCTACGTGATTCAGCGCGCCGCCGAAGCCCTCTACACTCCCGAGGGCCGACGCCAGGTCCGCGAGACTATAGACTATTACATGGAGAACGCCCGCATGCTGCGCGAAGGTCTTGCCTCGATCGGGCTGCAGGCGTTTGGAGGAATCAACTCGCCATATATATGGGTGCGCACCCCCGGAGGCCTCTCGTCGTGGGAATTCTTCGAGGAACTTCTCCACAAATGCAACGTGGTGGGCACTCCCGGTTCCGGCTTCGGCCCCTCAGGCGAAGGCTATCTGCGCCTGACCGCGTTCTCCACCCATGAGGCTACGGCCGCAGCCATTGCCCGGCTCGGTCAGCTCTGAGACACATAGTATCAAACAATATACAAAAAACCATCCCCCCAATCCAATCAACGTATGTCACAGTTAAGATTCAAAGTGGTCGATGAAGCTTTCAACCGCAAGGCCGACCCCGTCAGCATTCCCGCTGAACGCCCGCAGGAATATTACGGCAAATACGTGTTCAACCGCCAGAGAATGTTTGAATACCTGCCGGCCGACACCTTCAAGGCCCTCATCAACGCAATCGACAACAAGGAGGCTCTGTCGCGCGATGTGGCCGAATCGGTTGCCCAGGGAATGAAACAGTGGGCCACCGACATGGGCGCACGCCACTACACCCACTGGTTCCAGCCGCTGACCGAAACAACCGCCGAGAAACATGACGGATTCATCGAGCACGACGGCAAAGGAGGCGTCATAGAGGAATTCAACGGCAAGCTCCTCGTCCAGCAGGAGCCTGACGCCTCGAGCTTCCCCAACGGCGGCATACGAAACACTTTCGAGGCCCGCGGATATTCCGCCTGGGACATATCCTCCCCGGCATTCATCATGGGCAACACACTTTGTATCCCCACGATTTTCATTTCCTATACCGGCGAGTCGCTCGACTACAAGACCCCTCTGCTGCGCGCGCTCAACAGCGTTGACCGTGCCGCGACAGCCGTGGCGCGCTACTTCGATCCCGAGGTGCGCCATGTCAAATCATATCTCGGATGGGAACAGGAATATTTTCTGGTCGATGAGTCGCTCTACAGCGCACGTCCCGACCTGATGATGACCGGACGCACCCTGATGGGCCACGAATCGGCCAAGAACCAGCAGCTCGAGGACCATTACTTCGGAGCCATCCCGTCGCGCGTCGAAGCCTTCATGCTCGACCTCGAGATCGAGTGCCACCGCCTCGGCATTCCCGCCAAGACGCGCCACAACGAGGTTGCCCCCAATCAGTTCGAGCTTGCCCCCATCTTCGAGGAAACCAACCTCGCCAACGACCACAACCTCCTGCTGATGAGCCTCATCACCGAGGTTGCAAACCGCCATCACTTCCGCGTCCTGCTCCATGAGAAACCGTTTGCCGGAATCAACGGCTCGGGCAAACACAACAACTGGAGCCTCGGAACTGACCGCGGTGTCCTTCTCTTCGCCCCCGGCAAGACGCCCAAACAGAACCTGCAGTTCATCACCTTCGTGGTCAACGTGATGGCTGCCGTCCACCGCCACAACGGACTACTCAAGGCATCCATCGCATCCGCCACTAACGCCCACCGTCTCGGCGCCAATGAAGCTCCCCCCGCAATCATCTCCATATTCACCGGTTCGCAGCTCTCCGACATTCTCGAGCGCATCGAATCGACCTCCAACAGCGAGCTCTCCGACCTCAACAACCGCGAGGGCCTGCGCCTCAACGTCTCGCAGATTCCCGAAATCATGCTTGACAACACCGACCGCAACCGCACCTCGCCATTCGCCTTCACCGGCAACCGCTTCGAGTTCCGCGCCGTCGGATCGTCGGCCAACTGCGCCTCCGCGATGATTGCCCTCAACTCCGCCGTGGCCGAACAGCTCATCGACTTCAAAAACAAAGTTGACGCCCGCATGGAATCGGGCGAATCGCTCCGCGACGCCCTTCTCGAAGAGATCCGCGAGCTTATCCGCGTCTCAAAACCGATCCACTTCGACGGCAACGGATATTCCGACGAATGGAAAGCCGAAGCCGCGCGCCGCGGCCTCGACTGCGAGACCTCCGTCCCCGTCATCTACGACGCCTACCTCCGCCCCGAATCGATCAAGATGTTCCGCGAGGCCGGAGTGTTCTCCGAAGTCGAGCTCAAAGCACGCAACGAGGTGAAATGGGAGATGTACACGAAGAAAGTCCAGATCGAGGCCCGCGTGCTCGGCGACCTTGCCATCAACCACGTCATGCCCGTGGCCATACGCTACCAGTCGGTGCTTCTCGACAACGTCTCGAAAATCAAAGCCATCTTCCCCGCCGACAAGGCAGCCCTCATGTCCTCGACCGAGATGGAGACGATAGAGGAAATCTCACTCCACTGCCGCGCTATCAAGGAAGAGGTCGAAGCCATGGTTGACGCGCGCCGCGTGGCCAACCGCATTGCCAGCGAGCGCGAAAAAGCCATCGCCTACCACGACAACGTCGTGCCCCGCATGGACACCATCCGCGACCACATCGACCGCCTCGAACTCATGGTTGACAACGAGATGTGGCCTCTCCCCAAATATCGCGAACTCCTCTTCATCCGATAGACCCACGCCCTTCCCCCTGACACACAGTTTATCCAATAGGTTTACACATATCCTTAACCTCCGCGCCGGTCCCGCCCCTCTGCAGGTCCGGCGCACTCTTTCCTCCCTTAGATAGTAAGTCAGACCGGTCAGACCTTGTCTGACTTGTCTGACCGCGCCGCGCCTGCACTGCCGCGCCGGTTGGCGATGCGCGCACGGCTCATCTGCTCGCGCACGCCCCCGTGCTCCACAAACATCTCCTGCTGCCGCTCCAGCATCCGCTTGAGCAGGTAGATGGCCTGGTTTATGAGCGTGATGGCAAGATTGCATATCTCCTCCTGATTCAGCCGCGGAACGATGTCGCGATACGTGGCGCTGAAACTATCCCCGCTGCAGAAACTCCTGAGCCGCTTCATGCGCGGATGATCCATGCCCCATTGCTCCATGTTTCTGACGCGCAGATAATCCTCATAGTCAATCAGCAGCTCTTCCAGACTCGCCTTGGCCACGTTTGTCAGCTTCAGCTCCGTTTCGGTCGAGGTCATCGAAGCCTTGCTACCCTCCGCTATATTCTGTTTGCCCGACCGCGCCGCCTGAACCATCTGGTCTATCGTCCGGTCCGACTTCTTCAGATAGCGCGACGTGAAATAAAACGTTATGTCGTAGATTATCTCGGTTGTTTTATAAACCCTCAGCTTACGGTAGCCCCCTTTCGGCTGAAGAAACGGCTCTGCAGTCATAACCTCTTGATTTTTAGTTTTGATAATTTGGTCAAATATACGAAAAACTCCCGACATTCCAAAAACGCCGCCCCTCCCCGCCAACTTTTTCATCGTCTCCGATTCCTCCGACCGGTCAGACTCGGTCCGACTTGTCAGACCCCTCTTCAAGAATAGCGGCGCGGAGACCCCATAACGGAAATCCCCGCGCCACGATTTTACCAAACTTTATTTCTGTTTTATTTCGATTTGTCAATCACAAGCTTAATTGGCAGAGCGTCACCGCCATGAGTAGCAGCCCAATCGGCTCCTAATCCACTCCAATCGGTATAATCTCCAGCTCTGGCGGCCCCATAATCATAAGCATTGAAATTCAAATCAAAATAATTCATATCCCAAGCCACATAATAACCGTCATATTGCTTTTCTATCCAATAAATAGCTCCCGGATTACCTCTGACGTTATAAGTAATAGGGCGATATCCATTAGTTACCCCTGTCAAAAGATAGGTTACGCCTCCATACCTCAGAGCTCCAAATCTCCCCCATGAAGTAGAATTGAATCCTGTTATAGTTCTTCTTCCAATACCGCGTGCTCCAATTGGGAAAAATATCTGATTAGCATTACTGGGATTATAAACAATAATTCCTCGCATTCCTCTCGAAGAAACCTGACAATCTTTATCTTCAATATTATCATCTCCATCATTGTCAGTATCCTCAAATCCGAAAGCGTCCAACACACGTGTTGCCGTGGTTGTTGCACCATCACCATACATAACTCCTATACCATATTCACACTGATTCTGTAAGGCATTATAATCATTGTAATTGGGAACACGATAATGTCGAGATTCATCACCAATTTCCGCAGAAAACCTACCCCACGTATATTTATATTGGATCTTACTGGAACTATACGGATTTCCAGTATAACCGGGAGAAAAAGGATAACCTTGTATATGGGCCCAATCAAGTTCGTCCCCGTTAGACATTTTAAACGTTGTGTTTTGTCCCGGATCTTCACGAGGGCCTAAACCTTTAACCCCATTATTTTCTATAAGAATTCCATTATAATTACCACGTTTAAACAAAGTCCCCAATGTAAGAGGGTTGGACGTCAGCACAGCGGGAATGTAATTCTTTTTACTGGAATTCCATTGGGTGCCGAAATCAATAAAACCTTTTAGCTCTCCTGTATTGGGATCTTTCTCTTTATAGGTCCTGAACAAGCTGAAACTGCTCCATTCGGCACCACCATCCACAAGTGCCAATGGTTTAAAATATCCCTGTCGCACATAAATGGTATGTTTACACGTAAAGCCATGGTATTCTATCTCTACAATAGCACATAATGAATTATCCTTAGTTCCACTTCCATTAAAATCAATTGAGAATTCGATCGGAGTACCTGTTTTACCTAAGACACCTCCAGTTTCAGGATCAATACCCGCATTTCCACCTGACAATGAAATAAATCCTTCGGCTCCAGGTGAAAAGGTTTTAACATGAGCACGCCATGCTCCCTCGGAATCAAATGTTGAGAATGTAGAAGCCGCAGCTCCTTCACGACGAAGCAAGGAAACTTTAAAAGAACTATTATCATTCCATCTGCGCCAAACAGCTTTTGGATTAACTATTCTTCTAACTTGAAAAACAGGTCTGTATCGCGTAACTCTCTTGCCATCTTCGTATATAGCAGTTATTCTTACTATCGCTTTTCTCTGGTAAGTATCGTATGGGTTGTTTCCGGAGAAACCTGATATGTTCAACATGGTTTTAGGCCGAGTCCACATTGGTAAATTAACAGTGACTGAACCATCGGGAGCTTTAGTCACTTTGCAGGCATTATTTCCAGAACCGATTACCTTTTCAGAACCTGTAAAGGTTAAATCTGCTTCTGAAAATTTTCTATAATTCTGACCATTTCCCTTTCCATCATAATCATAATAATACTCCTTGAATTTTTGTACTGAATCCTTATTGGAATAATAGACGGCCTTAGCATTATAATTCATTAATGTAGCCTTGATATCCTCCGGATTATTTCCCGGGACTTGCAAAGCAAGGAATCCAGCCCATATAGCCGTCACTTTCTCAGGCGCACCTTTCTTTATTTCTGCTTCCGAATAAGATTCCTGTTTTGTTCCCTTTATATTCCAAGGTGTTTTCAATCCATAATAATAACTTTCAGTTTCATACGCTGTCTTATTCCATTCAAAATCAAGTTCACCAGGGACTGTTGACGGTATAGTCGTTTTAGGAACATTATCAGTCTGTGTCGAATCATATGGAGCCCAGTTGTTTTCAACAATCTCGATCTCAAGTTCTTTGACATTTCCAAGAATACGTATAGGGAATATAGATTTTTGGTTGTACATATAAGAAACATAATAGGTAGGATCGGTGAAAATCGTCCGGGAAGGTTCAATGTAGGCGATGTGCCAGTCGGGCTGATTGGCCCAGCCTTTGAAACCGAGAGTCAGTTTATAGTGGTGGTTGCGGATTGCATTGTAGTTGTAGTCCACATCCTGCCCGAGCATGAAACGGTAGATGATTTTGCCTCTCGAAACATTTTCAGGATTTTCTGAAACATAATATGCTTCAACCTCTATATATGTGCCGTAGGGTATATTATCTTTATAATCATCTTCACCGGGTTTAGGCATATAGCCTACCTTATCCCAGTCCTGATGTTTGCAATATTCTTTCTGGCCGGGATAATTGCCCTGAATGTTTTCATAGAAATAGAGCGCCTTGTCATACTCGGAATGTTCAGTGACCACTCCGGTTTCAGGATCTTTTGAAACCGCCCCGCGCAGACCGTTTCCTTTATTTATCTGAAGCCATTTCAGATAATCCTCACCCGGGTCAGTTTCTGTCAAGCCGTCTGTATTATAATAAATTACGTCGCCCTTATTTATTAGGGAATCCTTACCGCCTTTTTCTGTCCAGACCCGATTATCCTCACCAATCCTGCAATATTTCGGAATGTCCTTGATTCGCACATCCTTTACATAGATAAAGACACCGTTATGGAGTCCTGAACCGTCAAACACCACTGTAACCTTCGAGGCCGCCCTCTTAATCCAGGCATGGATCTCCATCTGTTTCTTGTTCACCACAACCGGATATGCGTCAAAACCGTCGCTCTCTCCGGTTTCTGAGAAATAGCCGAACATCTGATCATTGGCTGCTATGTTTTTCTCATTCCATTCGACAGTGTATTTTTTCAGATCCTTTACATTTTCAAAATCTGTCTTGGCCTGCTTCTTATCGAAAGGAATGTTGGCGGTAACATAGATATTATATTTACCGAAAGGTATTCCCTTCAGTGTGAATGTGGCCCGCGAGGTTGTTTCCTCGGCTTTTTCTCCGGCATCGGAAGGCATGTCGGTATTGGCGCCCTCCGTATCTTTTCGCATCGTTTTCAGATCCATGAGATCGGCACCGTTGTAAATGTCGAAAAGATGTCCGTCTTCTTTATAGACGAAGACGGTGATGTTGTCGATATCATTCAAAGCGTCTCCCGCGGCAGCACGTCCACCTTGACCAGTGTCAACCTTGGTTCCAACGAGCGGATGGAAATTGACCGTAGCGGAGAGCACGGCTTCTCCCTCGCCGATCTCATAGTCGCCGAGAGGGAAATCGTCGGTACATGAACTGACTGACAGGGAAAATATCAGAGACAGAAATATATATAGTGTTTTCTTCATATCAAGAAAATATCATTCGGATTTCAGGATTTTATCAAAAATCATTTTCCGGATCGTCCGGGTCTATGACGAGCCATGGCGGCACTTCGCCCGGTTCAGCGGGAGGACGAGGTAGAAGTTCGTCAAAGCCGAATGTCGGGTTCAGTTTGACGGAAGTGTAAGGAACCACATCGACCGTGCATTTCAGCTCGCCGTGGGTGAGCAGAATGTTGACCAAGACATGGGTGTTTCGGGGAAGAGAGGGCAAATTGGGTAGTTTCTGAGAGAGAGGAAGAGTGGTTTCCTGCTGAGAGATTTTGTCAAAGACGGTCAGTGAGCAGTGAAATTCCTGCCCCGGAGTCTCAGGCAGATAGATCAATGGGGCATACATGAAAGTCTTGCCTTTTTCAAGAGCGTCCACATCCATCGGTGTGTCAGGAGTGAATGTAAACGACGCAGGTTGAGGAGAATCCGAAGGGACGCTGAATGAGGTGATATAGCGTCCGTTGTATTCATAATTGCTCGGCTCGCCTTTGACAGGATCATAGACGGCCCGAGGCATCAGATACTGCTGGAACCCGATGCGGTCAATTGTAAAGGATCTTATTTCGTGGTTTTCGAGGCTGTAGTTCTCTCCGTCGGTGATATCGTCGCTTTTGGTGACAGTGAATGAAAATTTAGTGACTGCGCGGGTTATGAAGAGATCGGCGGTCTGGTAACGGTTGTCGCCTTCGGCATTGAGTTCATCTACAGTCACGTTCCATGACTCCGTCATCGGCACGGAGAGTCGGCCTGTCTCAGTGTCATCCACTCTATTTTCCCAATTATAAAGCGCGTTGTCACCGGTTCGAATCATCAGCAGACTGTTCACGGCGTCCATATCCATCGTGGAGCCGGCGGTAGCTTTGTTCAGTAAACCGATTGTTTCGGAAGCCAACGTCGATTCGTTTCCGAAGAGCAGAATGCGTTTTTGTCCCGGCTTGGTCTTGAAGATCAGATTGTCGTTGATGATCGAGCCGTCGGAATCAACGGCAACCATTCTGTTTGACTCTACCTTGTTGTCTGATGCATTGAGAATTATAACACGTAAAGTATGAAGTTTCTCACATTCAAGCTCCGGCAGTTTGAAGTATGTGAGATCCCCCTCGGCGCGCGAACGAGATTCAGATGCCGGTTCCGTCACGCTTATCTCAAGAGTGAGATATACGTCGGAAGAGTTGTCGGCAGGAAGTACCGAAGCGTCGGACGAGCATGACACCAGAAGCGGCAATGTCGCGGCGAAAATGATCAGATTAACGTATAGTGCCTTTAATGACATGGTTATAGGCCTTCGATGTTGTTGATACGGACAACCCACCCGTTGATGACTATGGTGGTGGTGATCCAGTTGCCTTCGTTGAGGAACAGAATCAGGTTCCAGCGGCTTTCGCGGTCAAGGAATTCCTGCGGATCCATGTCGGCATATTCCTGGCTGCGGAGCATCTGCAGATATGTTATCAGCGGTATGGAGAGAACTTCGCGGCCGTCGGAACGGCGCTTTATAGTCAGGCGCGCATCGGAGCGGGCCATCAGGCGCGATGTGCTGAACTCGGCGAATGCGAGCACCGATCGGTCGCCGCCGGGAACTTCGCCGCCGTTGACCTGTCCCTGAGTCCATGGCAGATAGGTGAACGTGCCGTTGGCCACCGGAAGGTTCCGCCAGTCGAGACGAGTGTTGTCGTCAGTGATTTCAAACGTGTAGTCGCGATCATCGACCGGGGTTCCGTTGACGTTCTGGAGAAGGATGCGGATGTTGTTGGTGTCCTTCATCATGGGGAGCGTGTATTCCTGATAGGCTATCGCCGATTCCTTTACCTCCACGTCGAGCGCTCCGTAAAACAGATGATGGAGCTGCGTTCCCGTTGGACGCTGAAGTATATCGTCGTTCATTGCCACCTGCAGCGATTGCATGGGGTCGGCTTCGGAGGGCCCGTTCATGAAATGGAACGAAGCCTGATCACAGGCCATTCCTCCGTAGGCGAGCAACCGGTATTTGCCTTCGGGCAGATCCACGTCCATGCGCCAGTTTTCGTCGGAGAGAAGCTGCGGGTCGGTCACGGTGCGAGTCTCCACGTAGCGTCCCTGCTCGTCATAGACCAGAAGCGTCAGGCAATGTACCTGCGAGGGGAAAGCGTTGGCGAACTCCATGTTGTAGTCATAGATGAAACGCAGACGCAGACCTTCGGGACACGGGTCGAGATCGTCGTAAATGACACCGCTACACGATGAGAGGCCGGCCAGCCCCGGCGCTATCGCGAGGATAGCGCCGAGAAGCCGGTTTCTGATATTTCGTTTGAAAATTTTCATTGAAATGATTTGGAGTTGAATCATTCCAGACTCTCCCTCAGCGGGGGAAGAGACTGATTAGAATTCTATGTTGTTGACGCGGACAACCCAAGGAAGAACCTCACAGGTGACAGTGATGTAGATGTCGGAGGATTCGTCGGGGGTGTCAGGATTGGGGTTGTCAGGGTCGTTTTCGGGAATGCGGGGATGTCCGAGCTGCTTGATGCCGGTGACGGCGAGCTTATAAACATTGTTGCGGACAACAGCGAATTCCATGTCACCCATTATACCGGGCTTGCCGTTATCGTTGTGACGGTTCCAGTAATAATAGTAGCAATAGTAGCCGATTCCGCCAAGATTTTCGTCATCGCTGGTCTGATAGATAGTGAAACCTGCTCCGGTAACGGCTGCACGCATTGCCCCGATGGTGGTTTTATTCGCTTTCCACGCTTCCCAACTATAATTGGCAGATTTTTCATCCTGAGCGCCTTTATCTATGTATTTTGTTTCGCCCCACGTAAAGGGTCCGATTGCACCCTGACCATAAGTCGCAAGATAGAGCGAATTGGTGCGGTTTACATTCTTAACCACAATGGCATCGCCTTCCTTGACAACATTTCCATCTGCGTCTTTGAGAGGAGCAGGCATATTGTTCTCCATTTCCACAGATGCTTCAATTGCACTCGTCTGCACTTCTCTCCAAGTCAGGTAAAGATTTCCGTTTAAGCTATAGAGAATGGGATTTTCGTCAGGAGTACCGGTAAGTGCGTTCCCGTCTGCATCCTTTCCTATCAGTGCATTGTAAAGTTTGGGGTTAGTATTCTGAAGAGCTTCAGTCGGGATCATTTTGGCCTTGAACACAACGCCGGTAGAGATACCATTCTGCTGATTTGACGGAGTTGCCGGAATTACATTTTCCACAGCATAACGCCAGATCTTATAAGTACCTTTTTCATAATTGTCATCGGTCGCTTTTCCAAAATATTCTGCAACATTAGTGGCGCCACCCATGAAGTTGTTGTAATTCATGCGGCCCGTTGCGTCAAAAAACGGATTGTAGAAATAAGTTGCAGGGGTAAATGTTTTGAAGTCCGGATTATTGAATATTGCGGCATTCGGACCAACAACATAGTTGGTTGGAGTCTCAGCGCCACAAATCACTGCATTAACATCCAGTCCATTAGCAGAGACACGACGGAGGGAATAGAGTGACTTGGAGATATTCACCAACTGCATTTTGCCGATCCGGACTTGAATAAGAGGAGTTTTTCCATCCGCCTGCATCACAACATTATAGGTGTATGGAGAGGTAGCTGCCAGAGGCGAACCATCCATGAAGTCGAAACGCGAAGCAAGTCGTTCTACTTTGACAGCGCCACCGTCAGGATTCGCGGTGGACTGTGAGTTATCGACCTGTTTGTCAGTACCGGCATTATTCATACCTGAAAGGTTGAAAGCCGTGTTCTCGGTCTTGTATAAATCCCAATCACCTATGCTTGCAGGGAGTGTGCGTTGAGCTATAGCAAAATTAGCCATAACAAAGGACCCTTTATTGGCAGTATTGGCAATAGTGGTCATGTCAGAACTAACATTGGTAATATCCTGAAGCCATTTAATATCATCCAACTGAGCATTTGTCAGAAGATTACGGATCTCATTGGTCGGATTACAGAAAACGAACACGTTCACATCAGGGCTAAAATTAGTTCTGCCATAATACGTGTTGAGCCGAGTCTTTTCAATTTTTGCAATCGTTTTGTAAGCATTCTCCGAAGCAATGGGCGAAAGCTTGCTGTTGGATACTTCAGCGGCAACAATGAAAGCATTGGTTGTTTTCTGTGCAAGAACAATGATTACATTATCTACATTGTTTTCGTAGTCCTTGCCTACTTCGTTGCCGTCGGTGCTCTGACCGGGAGAGACTGTTTCACTGCGTGAACCGCTCGTTCCAGGCATCTGAATGGTCAGGCCCATATAGACGCCTTCACCTTCCTGAGAACCGCCGTTGGGATCGTCACCAACGAAAGGCTCATCGGAGCTACAGGCTGTCAGCATCAATGCCGACGCGAGAGCAAAAATACTCTTTCTGATTAATTTCATGTGTTGATTTGTTTAATGTTTATTTATACTTGTTATATCTCTCAATTTTCAATCAATTCTATTTTACCGTCGGCAAAGCGCTTCATCTCGGCCATCTCGTCGAGCGCAGCTTTAGCCTTGGCGCAGCCGAGGGTCGCGGCTTTGCGGAAATAGCTTTCGGCAAGGGCGTAGTCCTTTTGGAGCGCTGCAAGCACGCCCAGTGAATACTCTACATCGGCGCCGGCGCCGGCTTTCGACAGATAGCGGGCCGCACGGGCATACTCTCCGCGGCGCATGGCCGAGTTGGCGGCGTTGAGATTGGCCACCTTATTGTCGGGATACATGCGGACGGCCGTCTCGAAGACCTCGTTGTATTCCTCGCTGCCTTCCTCCATGCTCTGGGCGGCACGGTAGAATTCCTCGGGCGAGAGTTTCTGGGGAGCTGTGCGGAGCACTGCGAGAATCTCCTCGAGCGAGGTGTATTTGCGGACATTGTAGTTGATTACGTAGTCCGAGTGGCGCAGCGAAGGATAGACGGTGCGGAGAAGGAAGTCATAGTCGGCGGGATAGGTCGCCTTGAGCTTCGCGTCCTTGGCATCGGGCTCGAGCGGAGAGTCGATGATAGCCAGGATCGCGGCGCGGTTGGCGAGCGAAGAGCCTTCGACATATTTTTTCAGCCCGGGCCAGTCTTCGGGAAGGAAGTCGGTGCGTATGAATCCCGGAGCGAAATGATAGAGGTTCTCCACATATTGCTTCAGCGTTGCGGTTCGGCCCTTTGCCAGACGGACGTTGTTGTCGTAGGGACCTTCGGGCGAGGCGAAACCTTTGATGAATATGGAGGTGATGGTTATGTCCTTGTCGCCGCGCACGGAGTCGATGGTGCCGGTGATTTTGCGCAGTTCGGCGGGGTTGGTCATATAGTCGGGGTAAAGCTCTGTCCGGTTCACGGGGAAGTTGACGAAAGCCGAGCCTTCGAGCTTGAATTCCTTGACGCCGCTGTCGAGAGGGGTGACATAGGAGAAAACGGGTTCGTAGGTGACGCGGCGCACACGGGCCACAGGATCGGAATACTCGGAGAGGACGGCGGAGCAGCAGCCGCACTGACGCGAGTTGAGTTTCAGAGTGGCGTCAGTCATCCACGGTTTCCGGGCCACGGAACCGCTGTAGGTGACGACGGCGTTCTTGCCGGCGCGGACCATTTCGGCGCCGTCGAGATCATCGTTGCGCAGGTGGGCGTAGTAGAGGTTACGTCCGGAAATGACCACCGGCTCGAGCTCCACTGAGTCGGCACCGTTGGCGGCGACGAGAGTGGGGGTTATCCAGAATTCGCGGTCCTTCGAGGCTTTCAGACGCGATGCGTCGAGGGTCATTGCGACCGTCATGCGCTCGCCGGCAGGTGAAAGCTCGATTGCCGTTACGGGCAACGAACGGTTTATTATGCGCTGGGCGCAGAGGTCAGAGGCCGCAATGGAGAGCAGGCACAGGGCGACATATATTTTCTTCATGACGGAATGCGGTTAAAAGAGATATACGATGTTGATGGCGGCTTTTGTAGGGCCTACGTAGTTGTGAGATTTGTCACTCTCGATTTTGTCGCCGCAATGGGTACAGGGATAGCGGTCGAAGCGGGTATAGGAATAACCGAATCCAATCTCCCCTTCGAGATTCCAGTGCTTTCCGAGAATCCAGGCATAGCCGTAGCTGACTCCCCCTCCGGCAAACCAGCCCTGATAACGGCTGTCGCGGAGCTTCGAGAAGTCTGTGCCGAGAAATTTGATGTCGTTGTGGAGGCCGCCGATGTTGTACTGGCCGCCGTGGAGATGGAATCCCACAAAGTGGCCGGCGAAACGGTTGCAGAACCAGTAACGCGCGCCGGGCTGCACCATCCAGTGTTTCCAGCGGCGCTGATGGCTTAACGTCCAGGCGTTGAAACTTGCGGGGACATCGAGAGTCCATTTCGGCGCGAGACCGATCTCCACTCCTGCATTGACATTGAGCAGAGCATCACCGGCCAGATTGTTTTTTAGTGCCACTTTCTGCCCCATTGCGGCAGACGCCATCGACAGAGCGAGGCATAGCATCAGATATTTGACGGTGTTCATCTTGATGTGGAAAGATGAGAGAAACAAACCTGATAGCGAGCCACTAAGGCACACTACGGTTTACGATAACTCATCTGTGTGGATATAATTACAAAATGGTTAATAAATCTTCAAAGCGCATGCTTCATCCGGAGAGCGATTTGTCTGTGTTTTTTCATATCTCGTACTCCCAATGGATACGCAATGCAAAAATAGTATTTAGGAACCTTAATTTTTACCCCCCCCCATTTAAATTTTGTTAACTTTGCGTTAATAAAACAAAACAGAAATCCCATCGGTCGATTTTTCACATTTTTATAGCAAAAACTTGCAAAATCTTTTCGCGGGAAAATTTGTTTAAAATTACGTGATGCACGAAGCGTCACCGAACGAATCTCTATATTTTTTATGCGCCCGTTTTCAACATTCCTCTTTCTCTCCGCCATGTTCCTCTCTTTCGGCGCCCCGCACGCCGCGACCGTTCCCGCGACAGCCGATATGGCCGATTCCATTCCCGGTCGCTGGCAGTATATCAGCGAAAACATGCAGACGCTTCCTGTCGATGACCGCTGGTGGCAGACGCTCGGGGACCGCACCCTCGACTCGCTGATAGCCCTCGGAGTGGAACGGAATTTCAACGTGCTTGCCGCCATACACCGCATTGAGGCTTCGCGTCAGGCCATACGTCAGGCCAGGGCGGGATATTATCCGACGGTCAATCTCTCGGGGGGCTGGACGAAGACACGCACATCGGGCGACATGAACGGCATTGGGCGCGCGACAACCATGAGCTACTGGAACGTCGGCGCCGACGTCAACTGGGAGATCGACGTGTTCGGGCGGGTCAAAGCGCGCGCCGCGCAGGCGAAGGCCCGTTACCGGGCGACCCGCGCCGAATATGCGGCGACGATGGTGAGCCTCTGCGCCGAGATAGCCCGCAACTATGCGGCCCTGCGCACCGCACAGGCGCAGCTGGCCGTGGCCCGCGCCCACATAGAGTCGCAGGACAGTGTGCGCCACATAGCGCAGGCCCGCTTCGAGGCCGAACTGGCGTCGAAACTCGACGTGGAACAGGCCAACACCATATATTATTCCACCATTGCCACGGTGCCGGCGCTCGAGGCTTCGGCCTCGACGGCCATCAACGCCATAGCGATGCTCATAGGCGAATATCCCGAGCGCGTAGCGGCGCGCCTGTCGAAACCGGGTCCCATGCCGCAGTTTGACCATCCGGTAGCCGTAGGGATGCCGGCGGAACTGCTCAGACGGCGACCCGACATCATCGAGGCGGAATGTCAGCTGGCAGTCGCCGCCCAGAGCATAGGCATTGCCAAAAAGGAATTTCTGCCTACCCTCTCGCTCAACGGCAGCCTCGGGACAAGCGCCCATTCGGCCAAAGATCTTTTCAGCGACCGGAGCCTGAGCTACACGATAGCACCTACACTGAGCTGGACGCTTTTCGACGGAATGGCACGCAAGGCGCCCCTTGCCGAAGCCCGCGAACAGATGAAGGCAAGCGTTGACGCCTACAATATGGCCATTCTCACGGCAGTGCAGGAGACGGACAATGCCATGGCTTCATATAACTCGGCCATGAAAGAAGCCGTGTTGCTGGAAGAGGTCGTGGTCCATGCACGCAAAGCCTTCGAGCTTTCCTTCGAGCTCTACCGGAGCGGGCTGACTTCGTTTACGAACGTGGCCGACGCGCAGATTTCCTTCCTCCAGTATGCCGACAGTCTGGCAGCGGCGCAGGGCAACGCGCTGGCGGCGCTCGTGGGCCTCTATGAAGCACTGGGAGGCGGCTGGACCGAAGCTATCTGAAACACTTTATCTTACCCTTATAAAAATCCCGACAAAAATGATTTCAAGACTCACCCCGATAATCCTCACGCTTGCGGCTGTCACGGCTGCCGCCTGCCCTTCATGCGGTTCAAAAAGTTCTGACAGCGGGAAGGAAGAAGCGCCCGCGGTAGATGTTGCACGGGCGGCTACTGACTCCGTCACCCTGTATCGCCGGATACCGGGAATACTCCATGCCGCCGACAAAGTAGATCTGGTTGCCCGCGTCAGCGGCTATCTGCGGTCGATCAACTACAGCAGCGGTGACGTCGTGAAGAAAGGTCAGCTTCTGTTCACGATCGAGGACACGCGCTACCGCGACGCCGTAGCTCAGGCCGGCTCCCAGCTTCAAAGCGCCAAAAGCTCCTACGAGTATGCCCGGAGCCACTACGAGGCGATGCTGAAGGCACTGAAAAGCGACGCCGTCTCGCAGATGGAGGTAAAACAGGCCAAAAGCGCCATGGAACAGGCCGCGGCTGAAATCAACAATGCGCGTGCGGCCCTGCAGACCGCCTCGACCCAACTCGGCTATTGCCGCATCTATGCCCCGTTCACGGGTCGCATAACGGCGTCAAGCGCAAGCGTCGGCGCTTTCTTAAACGGAGAAGCAGCTCCGCAGACACTTGCCACCATATATGAGGACTCGCACATACAGGCCTATTTCACCTTAGAGGACGCAGCTTTCCTCAGAAGCTTCGCCAACAGCCCTAACCGCGAGAAAGTCAATTACGATTCCATTCCGCTCGCGTTTTCGGAGAAACTCCCTCACCGCTACACCGGAAAACTCCATTACCTTGCGCCCGAAATAGACCCCGAAACAGGCCAGATGCAACTGCGCGCCGACATTGAAAACCCATTCGGAGAGCTGAGGGACGGAATGTATGTCACCGTAGAGCTTCCCACCGGCACCGATCCGGCGGCAGTGGTGGTAAAGGACAAGGCGCTATCGACAGACCAGCTGGGCAAATATCTCTACACGGTCAATGACTCCAACAAGATAGTCTATACCCACGTGGAAACGGGTCAGCTCGCAAACGATTCCATGCGCATCATCACCTCCGGCCTGAAGGCGGGAACGCCCTATGTCACCAAAGCATTGCTGAAAGTGCGTCCCGGTGTTGAAATCCGTCCTGTCTATAGACCGTAACGCCTCACACGCACTGTCTCATTCACCGCCAAAACCGTCACCGCCATGTTCTCGAAATTTTTCATCGACCGCCCGATATTCGCAATTGTCCTTGCCGTAATCATGATTCTGGCCGGACTGATAACCGTCAAGACGCTGCCTGTAGCGCAATATCCTGACATAACGCCGCCCACAATCATGGTAGCCGCGAACTATCCCGGCGCCGACGCCGCCACCGTGGCCAAAACGATAGGTGTTCCCATCGAACAACAGGTCAACGGAGTGGAAGGAATGATGTATATGAGCTCCTCGTCGGGCTCTGACGGCAGCTACATGCTGACAATCACTTTCGAGAACGGAACAGACCCCGACATGGCCGCCGTCAAGGTGCAGAACCTTATATCGCAGGCCGAAGCGTCGCTGCCGGCATCCGTGCGCCAACAGGGCGTGCAGGTCATGTCGCGCTCGTCAAACATCATCCTGTTCGTGGCCATAGAAAGCGACAATCCTGAAACCGCCAATTCGCTTTATCTGACCAACTACGCGCAGCTCAACATCGTCGATGAGCTGTCACGCGTCAACGGCGTGGGACAGGTCGGAGCTTTCGGCGGCGGAGACTACAGCATGCGAATCTGGCTCGATCCCGATGCCATGCGTGCGCGCAACATATCTTCGGACGAAGTGCGTGCAGCCATATCCTCACAAAACATGCAGGTAAGCGCCGGAAGCGTGGGGCAGGCGCCGGGCAACGGCGAGTCACAGTTTGAATACACACTGACGGCGCAGGGACGCCTGACTACCCCTGAACAATTCGGGGAGATCATAGTGCGCACGGACGCCGACGGCGGCATGCTCCGGCTGAAGGATATCGCGCGTGTTGAACTCGGAAGCGATTCCTACTCGAACATCTCGCGCGTGTCAGGCAAACAGGCGGGACTGCTCGGCGTCTATCAGCTGCCGGGAGCCAACGCTCTGACGGTTGCCCAGAATGTCAAGGAAAAACTCGAGGAGCTCTCGCAGTATTTCCCCGAAGGAGTGCACTACAGAATCATTCTCGACACATCGGAGTTCGTGACCGCCTCCATTGACGAAGTGCTCGTGACCTTCGTGGAGACGACGCTAATCGTCATGATCGTCATCATGCTTTTCCTCCAGAGCTGGAGAGCTGTGATAATCCCTATGATCACAATACCGGTGGCACTCATCGCGACGTTTGCCGTCATGAAGGTGATGGGGTTCACGATCAATACCCTGACGCTTTTCGGACTCGTGCTCGCCATAGCGATCGTGGTTGATGACGCGATAGTGGTTGTGGAGGACTGCGCCCGCATCGTGCAGAAAGGAATCATGACACCGCGGCAGGCCACCGAAAAGGCCATGCAGGAACTGCAGGGACCGGTCATCGGCGAAGTTCTCGTGCTGCTCTCGGTGTTCATCCCGACGGCTTTCGTCAGCGGCATAACGGGAGAGCTTTACAAACAGTTCGCGCTGACAATCGCCGTATCGACAGCATTCTCAGGCTTCTCGGCGCTGACGCTGACGCCCGCTCTGTGCGCGCTATTCCTCCGCGACAAGAAAGTCTCGGGCAACTTTTTCATCTTCCGCTGGTTCAACAAAGGTTTCGCGGCCACACTTGCGGCCTACATGAAGATTGTAGGCGCATTCCTGCGGCGTCCGCTGGTGGCGATAGCATGTTACTTCATCATCTGCGCCATCGCTTTCTGGGGCTTCCTGAAAATGCCGTCATCCTACATTCCCGAAGAGGATATGGGATATTTCATGGGATCCGTGCAGCTCCCGACAGGCGCTTCTCTCGACCGCACCCAGAAAGTGCTCGACCAGGTGACTGAAAGGCTGGAAAAGATACCGGAGGTCGAAGATGTGATCACCATAGGCGGGTTCTCGTTTCTCGGAGGAGGGTCCAGCAGCAACTTAGGGGCGCTCACCGTGATCCTCAAGCCCTGGAGCGAACGCAAAGGGAAGGGAGAGGATGTGGAATCCGTCATAAAACGCATGGAGGAATCATGCGCGGACATTCAGGAAGCCATTATTTTCGGAATGAATCCTCCATCTATTCCCGGGCTCGGACTTGCCTCCGGAGTCGAAATGCAGCTTCTCGACATAAACAATCTCGGCGCCTCGCAGATGAAGCAGGCACTCGCGGCGGTAACAGCAGCAGCTGAAAAGGATCCGCGCATCGCATCGGTGACCTCATTGTATCAAGGCACCGTCCCGCAATACAAGCTCAACATAGACCGTGAGAAAGCCAAGCTGGAAGGATTGACGCTGGCCGACATCTATTCGACGCTGGCCTCATACACAGGCAGCGATTATGTCAATGAATTCAACGATTTCGGCCGCGCCTACGAGGTGCTTATGGCCGGCGACGAGTCTTCCCGCGCCCGCATCGGCGACATAATGAGGCTTTCGGTGCGCAATGCCGACGGCGACCTCGTTCCCTTCGCCTCGTTCATGACGGTAGAACCCGTCATGGGAGAGCCGACGGTCAATCGCTACAACATGTACCGGACAGCATCGCTGACGGCGACGCCGACCCACGGAACAAGTTCAGGCACCGCCATCAAAGCGATGGAGGAGATTGTCAAGGAAGAGCTGGGACAACAGTATTCCTACGCATGGACAGGCGAGGCTTACCAGGAAACACGCGGAGGAACCACGATCACGGCCGTCATGCTGTTTGCCGTCATCATCACCCTTCTCGTCCTTGCGGCCCAGTATGAAAGCCTCACCGACCCGATAGCGGTGGTCATCTCGATGCCCACGGCCATTCTCGGAACCGTCATAGGCTGTCTGATCATGGGCCAGAGCATCAGCATCTATACCCAGATAGGCATAATACTTCTTCTGGGCCTGTCGGCCAAAAACGCCATCCTCATCGTTGAATACGCCATGGATTTCCGCAAGCAGGGCAACAACATACGGCAGGCTGCTCTCGATGCTGGACAAATCCGTTTCCGCCCCATCATGATGACCGCGTTTGCCTTCGTGTTCGGAGTGATGCCTATGCTGTTCGCCACGGGGGCCGGCGCGGCAAGCCGAATAGCGCTCGGCTCGGCAGTTGTGTTCGGCATGGCCGTGAACGCTATAGTCGGCACTCTCTTCGTCCCGAACTTCTGGGAACTTCTCGAACGTTTCCGCGAGAAATATCTCGCCCGCATCTTCTCCGCCGATCTTTCGTCAGTGAAAAAGGTCACGACATCCGCCGCTACCCCCACCTCTGACAAAGAGCCTCAGGAGCCTGCAAACAACGACAACTCTTAACCGGACTGAAAAGTATTATTAGAGAGCCGCGAAGATGACAGTGCAGCTCTCTTATTTTATTTCATCTGCTCTCTGATGTAGCGGACCATTTCGTCGGGGTTCTCGCAACCGAGCACATATTTGTCGCCGTTTTTCAGCCGTATGAGGAAACAATCGGAAGCTTTGCCGTAAAAGGCATAGTAGCGGCCAATGTCTCCTTCCTTGAAAATGCCCCAGTAGCCCATGAATCCGCCTGAGCCTAATATCCTGAGGGAACCCATTGTCGGCTGAAACAGTTCTGCGCTTTCAATATTGCGGACAAGGATTTTCTTTTTCTTCAACAGGCTGCCAAGAATCACATAATCCCTGTCGGCTCTAATGTAAGCGACACCGAAGAGCAAACCGCAAATGATCAACAGAGCGTAGATCGAGAGCACTGTGAAAAAGACCGGTTTTTCATTGACCGATACAATGCAACAGATGAACAGCGCTGCGAAAACCGCGGCAGTCAATCCCGTCACATATCGGCTATATCTGATTTTTGATTTCATTTCTTTGATTATTTACGAGTGTCCGGCGCCTGCCAGAACCACTTTTCATCAGTGGTGTTATAAGCCGGATTCCTATAGGTGACGCCTTTTGGCGTCAAGGCTACGTGCGACCCCTGTTCATGATTGCTTTCGCCTTCGGGCTCTGCCTGATTGAAAGTGTTCGTTTCGAGAATATACAGATTTTTCGCCATGTAATAATCGAGATAATTTTCACTCGTCTTAGGTACTCGATTATTCCAGTTGGCGTCTTTGTTCAAAACAACCGGCAAACCTTTACGCAGTCTGTCACGCACTTCGCCGGGATGGAGCAGAAGCCCGTTGTCATCGGTGACATAAGCCGCAAATGTCGGATCGACCCATATCCATTTGCCTAACGACTCACTCCACGCCACGCAGATCACATGACAATCCTGATCCGTGTCCCATGCTTTGGGCAGACACGTGATGTATCTTGCAGTAATACCTTCGGCAAGCAGCGCTTCGGTCAGACAGATGGCGAGGGCACGGCAATTATAGCCGCAGCTGTCGCGACGTGCGCTGTCAAATGTGTTTCTCAGATTCTTGGGGCCGGGAGCGAGACCGTGTCCGCCGTCATGGGGAATGCTGTTATGGACCCAGTAGAGCAGATTTTTGATGCGGCTTATATCATCGCCGTTGCCCGCGATGCTGTCAAGGTTGAAGCGTTCGCGCGACAGCGTGAGAAGACTGTCCGTAGGGTGAGCATACCGGAATTTCAGTGTCATCGAAGGTTCTGCGACACCATATTCAGGCGCTTCCTTCAGGATTTCAAGTTCGGATTTGACATCATCGCCAAGATTCCACGCATAATCCATCGCGCTTTTCAACCGGTCGGCTTCCGGACTGCCGAGTTCTGACAAGACCGGCTGAAGCACTTTTGCAGCCTGATACTCACACTTTCTCAACCCATCGGGATTCTTCGCTGTCAGCACTTCGGACTGCCATCTCGCAATCCGTTCCATGTCCGAAAGGAGCCTAAGATTGCCTTTCAGCTGATCGATTGTGGCGGCGTGCGTCAGGCTGTCATTATAAACATTTAAAAAAGCTCCATTACATGTAATGCCATTTAATTTAGGACATTTAGAACTTTCGGTGACTTCGACGCCTAAATCGACCACGACACTTTCAAAAACGACGCTTTCAAGATTCGGCAGATCATATAGGAATCCGGGGCCTCCTGTTGAAGAGATCGGACCTTTGAAGACAATTTTTTTAAGATTCTGACACCGGGAGATAAAAGTACCGTCGAAATGACCTATCATCCCGTCGAACACCACCTCCTCAAGCGCAGGCATTCCTCTGAGCAATCCTCCCGGAAGATAATCCACATTCCCGAAGGTCACTTTTTTCAATTTCGGGAATTTATATTCGCCCAGACGACCGAACATACCGACGTCGGGGATGACAATTTCTTCAGCGTCGCTCGAATAGACGAGGCTGTCGGGAAACAGCACATGACCGTCGCGAAACGGGTCCTTGACATAGCCCGGCGATTTTATGACAATATTTTCGGCTATTGAAAAAATGTTGGCCGAAAGCAGTAGAAATGCGAAAATGAGATTTATCCGTTTCATAATGAAATCATATCTTTCTATGGCGCACTAATAATTCACAGGCAAAACTACGAAAAAATCTCCTTAAATCACCATCAAGACCAAAATATCCGCTCCACGCCTCTCCTTATTCGTTCAAGATTGGTCGAATTGGACGGATTGGTGGCAAGGTAGGACGGGTCCGACGGGGCGGACAGGTCGGACGGTTTGGACCGGGGGAGCGCGGGGTTTTCCAGAATGTCAATGTTCTCTTTGCCATGATTGGTTCCGGGGGAAGGACGGGTCCGACATTTCGGACGGGTCAGACGGGGTCTTTTT